>Ga0222633_1000105_pt1 | contig 90709 bp, 74 predicted proteins | sample AntAcemetageno48_FD_179816 | JGI IMG/M metagenome (GOLD analysis project Ga0222633, IMG submission 179816) | Saline water microbial communities from Ace Lake, Antarctica - #48 | ecosystem: Environmental > Aquatic > Non-marine Saline and Alkaline > Saline | place: Antarctica: Ace Lake | collected...
CCACAATGGATCCATCTATTCAATCTGATCAAATGATGAAAGAGATTGTTGATCTGCTGAAGAAAGCTCATCAAACATTTCTTCAGAGACGAAAGATCTCTGTTATTCTATTTACAGCAGGTTTCTTTCTGATTGGATTGGGGCTGTTAATCCTGTTTGAAAAAAATCTATTCTTAACTGCCGGAGTCAAAACCGGAGCTTTCAGTTTTATTCTTTTTGCGGCTCTGCTGGTTGGATATCTGGTTTTATCGAAAATCGACGTTGCTCCTTTTCAGCAGTTTTACGAAGATTTTTTAACTGAAAGTCAGCAGAAATCGCTTTTGAGTGCAGTTGATCTCTATCTGAACAGTTATCAGAAAGAGTCCCGATTTTATGAAGCGGCCATCATTTCGAACCTTCAAGGGGTTGAATTATCACAGGTCAAAGAGCATCTGGATCACTATCTGCATCAAAAAAAGAGCAGTTCACTCCACCGAACCGGGTGGTATGTAATGATCAGTTCCGCTCTCTTTGTGCTTTTTTTGTTCATCAGTTATCCGGCTGAGAGTACCCGAACCGTTACCTTCTGGAACACCGTTATCCAACCCAATCCTTATCAGTACACCGTTTTTCCCGGTGATACAACCCTGGAAGTTGGCTCATCATTAGATGTGGAGCTTCTTTTTACAGGAGATGTTGTACCGGAAAGGGCTCTCTTTATGTACAAAACCGATCTGGAAGAGTCCTTTCGAGAGCGGCCCATGCAATCAACAAATCTCACTGTATTTCGGTCTCAATCCATCGAGCTCAATCAATCGGTTGATTATCGGTTTGAAATGGATGGATTCTTAAGTGATATCTATCGAATTGATGTACAGCATCAGCCCCGTTTTGATGAATTGACTGCGACAATTACACCGCCCTCATACACCGGGCTACAGCAAAATGAACTTGACTATCCATTTACGCAGATCAATCTTTATAGGGGATCTGTTCTGACTCTAACAGGCAGAACCAACAAAACGATGCAAGAAGTCTCATTGTCCGGAAGTATCAGCGATCTCGAGTCAGTGGACCTGAAGATCGATGATTCCGACACAAATCGGTTTACAACCACATTCACTCCCAATGATAGTGATACCTTGCGATTTTATCTGGAAGACAGTGAGGGACTGACCAATCAAAACCCATTTCGAATTCTGTTGCAAGTTCGGGATGATCAATATCCCGGCATTGTGATAGAAGAACCGACCGAGACGGTGATGATGAACAATCCTGAGGATGTAGAGATTGTATATCGGGCTACGGATGATTTCGGCCTCACTCGCGCTCAACTTCAGTGGGAATATCAACGCGCTTTTGTGGATGAACCCGAACTGGGATCGATTGCCCTTCCTCGACCTGTTAACGGCCGAAATGAGGTGTATGTATGGGAGTTGAGTGATTTAGATCTAAAACCGAGAGATCAGATTGTTTTTACGGTACGAGTGTGGGACAACGATGAGATTACCGGTTTCAAGATGAGTGAATCGCAATCTATGATAATTCAAATTCCCTCCCTTACAGAATATTTTGAAGATCTGGACAGTCAGGAGAGAGATGTACAGGGTGAAATGGATCAGGTGTCGGAACAATTTCAGCAGATGGAAGATGAGTATCAAGAGTTTCTTGAACGAATGAGACAAAATCCGGAGGGAAGTTTTGAGGAGCAACAGTTTTTAGAAGATATCAGGGAGCGGCAGCAGCTCATTGAAGAATCTGTTCAGGAGATGAATGAAAAATTCGAAGAAATGCGATCCGAGATGGAGCAAAATGATCGGGTATCAGAAGAGACACAAAAAGCCTACAGGGAACTTCAACAACTAATGGATGAACTTGACGATCCCGCACTTCGCGAGGCGATGGAAGAGTTGCAGCAGGCCCTGGAGAATATGTCACAGCAAGATTTAGAACGAGCCTTGGAGAATGTATCCTTCAATGAAAACCTCTATCGGGAACGGCTTCAACGAACAGCTGAGCTGTTCAAACAGATGAAAATGAACAGTGATCTGGAAAGGCTGGCCTCTCAATATGAGGATATGGCTGAACGGATCCGCGAAAATCCGGAAGTGTCCTTAGATCAACTCAACGATGAGCTGCAGAACCTTCAGGATGATATGAATTCTGTAGAGGATCAGCTGGAAGGGCTCGACAGCAATCCTCCCTCCCGATCGGAAGAGAGATTAAGACAGATAAAGGAAGAGGGACAAAAAGAGCTTCAATCGATACGTGAACAGTTGGATCTGTTAAAAGAGCAAGCCGGTGGAGACCAAGAGAGTGGGGAGTCGTCTCCCTCACAAGAGATTCAGGATCAGCAAGAACAGATCGGTGAACAGATGATGAGTGAAGCAGAACGATACCGCACGTCCATAGAGCAGATGAGTGGCCAACAGATCCAAGTTAATATTATGGCTCTTCAACGTGCTCTCTACACTCTGTTGGAGCTTTCGGATAAACAAGAGTATCTGACACAAACGGCAGCAGAAACCGCCACTCGAAGTCTCGGTTTTGTGGATTTGGCTCGTCAGCAAAAAAATGTAAGTGATCAGTTTAGTATGGTCGCCGATACCCTCTTTCAAATTTCTACTGAGCTGCCGGGGGTTCCCAATCAGGTGAACCGGAAAAAGGCTGAAGTTGAAAGGATGTTGGCAGGATCTATGGATCAGATGATTGAACGAAATCAACGCGGATCCGGCATTGCTACCCGTGAATCTCTGGGGGGTATCAATGATCTCACTTCAATGATTGCAACCCTCATCGATCAGATTATGAATCAGCAAGGCGGAGGGGGAAGTGGCAGTATGTCTATGCAGCAGATGATTGAGCAGATGCAAAATATGTCTCAGGATCAACAGATGTTGAATCAACAGTTGCAGGATTTGATCAATGATGCACAGGGCGAGCGACTCACCCGGGAACAGTCGGATCGCTTGGATCAGATCGCCAGGCAACAAAATGAAATTCGCCGGCAGATGCAGAATTTACAGCGTCAGGGAGCTCTGAATCAAGGGGATCGTGCGCTGAGTGATCTTCAACGGGCTCTGGAAGAGATGGAAGACTCTATTAATGATATGCGGGGAGGAATTACTGACCCTATCATGATTCAGAGACAACAAAATATCCTCTCTCGAATGCTTTCAACAGAGCAATCTCTACAGCAACGCGGGGAAGAAGATGAACGTGAAGGAACTGCTGCGGAGGAGTACAACCGTGTATTACCGCCAAATATGACCCTGGAGGAGCTGGAGCAGGAGATCCGCTCCCGAATGCAAGACCCCAATTACACCCGCTTCAGCGAAGAGTATCAACGACTCATTGAGCGTTACTTTGAGAGGCTGAGGGAGATAGAGAGCTTGCAAAGATGAGGCAAAACTTTTACATCTCCCCCAAATTTTGCTCCGCATATCTCCTAAAAACTTGGCATATTCAAGGGTCACAATTAACAAAACAGAGATCAAATGCTTAGACCATTACTATTTACAATTTTATTACTCTTTACCGTACAAACGATTACTGCTCAATCGATTCACTCTCCATCAGTTGATCTGGAGATTGTAGAGCAGATCAAAGCTGAAGGAATCGATAACTCACAAATTATGGACTTTGCCAGTTGGGTCACCGATGTCTATGGCCCGCGTCTCAGTAACTCCCCTCAACTCGAAAACGCACGTGCTTATGCCAAAATGCGATTTGAAGAGTTGGGTCTTGAAAACGCCTCCTACCATCAATGGGGTCCATTTGGTCTGGGTTGGGAATTGAAACGATTCGCAATGCACGCTAATACACCCTATAGCTACTTTCCAATCACTGCCTATCCGAAAGCGTGGTCACCAGGTCACGATGGACCCGTATCCGGTGAAGTCATCTTTCTAGAGCTGGACAGCATGGATGATCTGGAAAAGTATCGAGGTCAACTCAGCGACAAATTTGTAATGATGGATTTCCCCCGTGCCAGTGACCCCTCTTGGGACCCGATCGCAAGACGAAATAGTGATGAGCGTATGCTCAATCTGGCCAACGCTTCTGAGCGTGTGAGCGGACAACAACCCGGTGGTGGAAATCCGGCTGCCCGTGCCCGTGCGAAGATGCGATATCAGATTATGAAATTCTTACAAGAAGAGAAGCCCTTGGCACTGCTCGATTTTGGATACCGTGGCTGGTATGGACAGATCGCAATCTCTGCAGCATCCCTGCCAATTGAGCCGGGAACACCCTGGTCGGAAGTCAAAAGGGCTCATCAAGCAGATCCTTCTGAAATGATTCCTCAGATATCCTTGATGCGAGAGCAGTATGGCCGAATCTATCGTCTATTAGAAAAAGATATACCGGTTGAAATAGAGCTCGACATGCAGACTGAATTTCAGACAGACGATCTTTATGGATATAATGTGATTGCTGAAATTCCCGGCACTGACCCCGATCTGAAAGATGAAATTGTGATGCTGGGTGCTCATTTTGATTCCTGGCATGCAGCCACCGGTGCTACTGATAACGCATCCGGGTCTGTTGTGATGATGGAAGTGATGCGTATTTTGAAAGCGATTGGGGCAGAACCCAGACGAACGATCCGGATTGCACTGTGGGATGGCGAAGAGCAGGGACTTAACGGTTCCCGCGAATATGTGACGGATCAGTTTGCATCACCGGCGCAACCAGGAGGTGGTGATATAACCAAACATCCCGATTACGAAAATTTCTCCGCTTACTACAATATTGACAATGGAACCGGTCAGGTTCGGGGAATCTATCTTCAGCAAAATGAAGATTTGAGACTACTGTTCAGAACATGGCTGCAACCCTTTGATGAATGGGATGCAACGACGGTCTCCTATAACAATACCGGAGGTACAGATCATCTCTCATTTGATAGAGTGGGGCTACCGGGCTTCCAGTTTATTCAAGACCCCATTGAGTACTCTACCATGACCCACCACTCCAACTTGGATTACTATGAGAGACTTGTAGAACAGGATTTGGCGCGTACAGCAACGATTGTCGCAACATTTGTCTACCATACAGCGATGCTTGATGAAAAATTACCCCGAAAAGAGTAATTGAGACTCTTTTTTTATTAGAATGATTTTGAAATGGAAACATGTTCTATCAATTGCATAGCATGTTTCCTTTCAATTTTATAAGTTATTGATTCTACTATAATTTCCATGACATATCCACCCTAACAGAGAATCAATCAAAAACAACTTATGAAACAGAATTCACTGATCCTTTCCTTATTCCTGATCCTATTTATTGGTACATCACCACTACATGCTCAGGACGTTGTACCTGAGAATTTTGACACATGGGTTGAAGAGGGAATGGAGGAATGGGATATTCCGGGGTTGGCCATAGCCATTGTCAAAGATGGGGAAATCGCATATGTAAAAGGGTTTGGCGTTAAAAAATTAGGTGAAGAGGGCTTGGTTGATGAGCATACACAGTTTGGTATTGCATCTGTAAGTAAGCATATCACAGCGATGTCAATAGGCCTGATGGTAGAGCAGGATTTAATCGATTGGAATGATCCGGTTCGAGAGATTTTGCCCTGGTTTGAACTAAGTGATCCATATGCTACAGCGAATGTCACTATTCACGATCTGTTAACTCATCAGGTAGGAATTGGGCGAATATTGGGAAACCGGTTGCAATTTATGACCGATCGAAGTCGCTATGAACTGCTACACAGAATGAGACACCACACTTTTGAGGAGCCCTTTCGATCTCAATATGTTTATAGTAATGTTATGTATACACTGGCCGGAGAAATAGCCGCAGCTGTATCCGGTCGGGATTGGGATAATCTGGTAACCAGCCGATTTTTTGAGAGAATGGATATGTCCCGAACAAACAGCAGTATCCATGATCTGGATGAGGCGAATGCAGCCTGGCCCCATCAATATATCAACGGTGAAGTGGTTCCCATTTCGAGACGGAACTGGGATATAGCGGCACCCGCCGGCGGGGTAAATTCAACTGCTGCCGACATGGCCAAATGGATGCTGATGCAGTTGAATGGGGGGAATTATGATGGAAAACGAATTCTTTCGAGTGACGTTTTAAATGAAATACAAACACCTAAAGTGTCTTTATCCTCTGCCGATGCCAACGCTCCCCAAAACTCTTATGGATATGGATATCAGATAACTGATTTTCGTGGATACCGCTTGCTTTCACACGGTGGGGCCACGGATGGAATGAATACAAATTATGTACTGATGCCCCAGCACAATTTTGGGATCATCATCATGACCAACACTTTTAATACGTTCATGAATGCCGTAGGATATCATGTGATCGACCACATCCTTGGTGTAAATGATCGCGATTGGGCTCAGCTCTATTTTGAGGCGTATAATCGTCAATATGAATCAACAAAAGAGCTCAGAGAGCAGTTTGAATTGACTCGAATCTCTGACACCTCCCCTTCCCATGTTTTGCAAAATTACACCGGCCGTTATGGTAACGATCTGTACGACTCTGCTGAGGTCTCGCTGGAGAATGACAAACTTACTTTGACCATTTTTGATGATGAAAACCTCACTGCTGAATTGGAGCATTGGCATCACAATACGTTTCGCATCATTTGGGACAATCCGGCTCAACGAGAGGAATTTTTACAGTTTCATATGGACTATGAAGGTAAAATCGACCGACTTGAGATCCGTTTCATACTCCGTCCTATGATGCTTCAGGTAGGTGCCTATCCCGCGAATTCCTTTCGGGATGTGGTATATGAGCGAATAGGGTATTAAAACGATGAGTACACCAAATAAAGACCAACTCCTGTCAGAAATTGCTCAATTCCTCGAAGATGATCAGGAGATGTATGGCCCTTTTACGTTTACTGCAGAGGAGGAAGCGAAGATCCTGGACAGGTCTGAATCCGTTGCAGAAGAGGTTGTAAGTGAAACGGTTTCAGAAATAGTTGAAGATGAAGTTGTGGGTGAAGAGGTCTCTGAAATAGCTGATGATGAAATTGTTAGTGAAGCGAACTCTGAAATAGCTGAAGATGAAGTTGTGGGTGATACAGTCATAAAGGCTACTGATCAATCTGACTCAAAATTGGAATCGGATCTTCAACAACCTCTCCCTCTCCCGTTGAAGGAGAAATTGGAGACTTGTCAGGATTTGGATCAACTCAGGCAACTATGTGAGGAGGCTGATGATCTCCACACAGACCTGGAAGGCACCCGGCTGGTATTTGGAGTCGGAAATCCTCATGCAGATCTGATGCTGATCGGTGAAGCGCCCGGAGAGCAGGAGGATAAAGAGGGAGAACCGTTTGTGGGTGCGGCCGGACAGTTACTGAGCAAAATCCTCTCAGCGATCGATTTTAAACGGGAAGATGTCTATATCGCAAACATTTTGAAACATCGTCCACCCGGCAATCGAAATCCGAATCCGGAAGAACTTCTAAGAAGTTTACCCTATTTGTTGCGTCAGATCGATTTGATTCAACCCAAACTGATACTTTGTCTGGGTAAAGTGTCGGGTACCACATTGCTCGACAAAGAAGATAGCCTCAAAAATCTGCGCGGTGAATTTTACCCATTTCGGAACACACTGCTTACGGTAACCTATCATCCAGCGGCTTTGTTGCGAAATCCGCAATGGAAACGTCCCGTTTGGGAAGACGTGCAAAAAGTAAAGAAAAAAGTAGCGGAGTTGAGTAGTGAGTAATTGAAAAGTTTATTAAATCTTCTGAGAATTTTCTCGCAAATGTTTCGCAACTCCATCCTTATTGATCTTTTTTGTAATAAAATCTAAGACTACATCAGCCAGTTCCACATCATACGATTCTTCGATTTCGTAACCATTTAGATATAAAAATGTAAGTCCTGAGGCTAAAGCAGTTCTTTTATTTCCATCCAGAAATGGATGACGCATTGCTAAACAAGTAATATAATTAGTCGCCATTTCAAACAAATCATACAGATACTCCCCACTAAAACTAGCTTTTGGAGAGTCTACACACGCTTTTATGCCATCGATATCTCGAATATCAGCGGCCCCACCTGAAATTTTAATTTCCTGTTGATGAATAAATAAAATGTCTTCCAAAGATAGAAAGGAAGGTTCTTGAGTCATTCGCCAAGTTTGTCTAAAGATTTTCGATGTTTTTTATTAATCTCATTGTAAACGGATTCTACATTCATTTTTTTGATAAGCAGACCATCTTCGTGAGGTACAATTTCAACCTGATCCTCTTCATTCACTTTTAATAGTTTCAAAAGTGCTTTTTCAAGCACAATTCCACGACTATTTCCAATTTTTTGCAATTTTTTGATCATTATGCCCTCGATTTGTTCTTACAATGTATGAACATAAATATAATTAAATAATTCCTTAGAGAATACTTTATTAAAAAATTTTCTCCATTAAAAAACAACACAAATCGAGTTCAATACACCTGTGGAACCCCTATAGCAAGAGCCCCTGTTCTGCATCGAGATGACTCATTGAGTTCTGAGTTTTGCCCTTTGCCCTTTGCCCTTTGCTATTTTATTAAAATTTCTTAATAAACAATCCAACACAAATCACTATTCGTACTAATTAATGAGTATGTTATGAAAGCACATGCATTTTAAACATTTGACCCGTTTACCATGATTGATTCTGCAACCACTAAAAAAAACAAACCAAAAGCCATCAGCAATATTGAAAAAGAGCGACTGGAAGAGCTCTATGAGTATGAAATCCTGGATACCGGATCGGATGCTGATTTTGATTCTCTCACAAAACTGGCTGCCAACATCCTAAAAACTCCGGCTGCACAGATTAACTTCATTGACAAAGATCGGCAGTGGAGTAAATCAAGCTTAGGGGTTGAAATGGGAGATCTTCCCCGATCGGTCTCATTTTGTAGTCATACCATTCAGCAAGATAGTCTGCTCGTGATTCCCGATACACACAAGGATGATCGATTTAAAGAGTTTCCATTTGTGACACAAGATCCGAGTGTCCGATTTTACGCCGGAGTGCCTATTAAAGGGAGTAAGGGCAATAATATTGGCTCCGTCTGTGTGGTGGATTTGAACCCCAGGGAACTGAGTGACGATGAGATTGAAACACTGAAAATTATTGCGCGAGAAGTTGAAGCACGCTTGAATCTGCTGAAAAGAAATCGCGAACTGAACCTGAGCAATGATAAGCTCCTCAAAACAACCCGGTTCCTCGACAACTCAGCCGACCTGATGTTTCTGATTGATCCGAAACGGTACCGAATCCAGAGTATCAATCCGGAAGTAAAAAATATATTGGGTTTTGATCAGGATCAGATCGAAGGGAAACCCCTCTCTGTTCTCTCCCCGGGAAATGAATTCCTGAAAGAGTTAAACGAGTGGGTTGAAAGCAGCATGGAGAAACTCTTTCAAACAGAGGTTCAACTCTTAAACAGCAAAGAAGAACCGATCTGGTTTCAGCTTCAAATATCTGAAAAAGATCATCAATGGTATGCTACAGCCAGAAATATCAGCGACCGGAAGCAGATTGAAAAGAAGCATGTCGAAACACTCAAAATTCTGAAAAATGCTCAGCGAATTGCCAATGTGGGTCACTGGGAGTGGTATCCTGACCTCGATATGCTTACATGGTCTAAGGAATTACATGAAATTTTAGGAACTACACCTGAGACATTCACACCCAGTATGGATCAATTTTACGAATTGATTCACCCCGATGACCGCCATATAGTGGAGGGTGCGTTTGATCGGATTATTGGTGGTGGTTCACTGGTACCTTTTGAGCATCGATGTTCGCTTGTAAATGGTGAGGTAAAATATGTGATGGAGAGAGGGGAAATTACTCGTGATGAATATGGAAAAACGGTTCGGGTATCCGGAATTTTACAGGATGTCACCCATATCAAGAAGAGTGAGATTCAGCTATCCAATTCATTGCAAGAGAAAGAATTGATGCTATCTGAAATTCATCACCGGGTCAAAAATAATATTGCACTGATCTCCGGCATTTTGCAATTGGAGCTGAGTGACGGTGATGCAGGAGGTTTATCTTCCATCCACTCCCAAATCAAATCGATTGCCCTGATTCACGAAAATCTCTATCAGAGTGATTCATTTACATGTGCCCCGTTTGGTGAATTATTGAAAGAACTTGTATCGATTGTCTTAAAAAGTCAGGTTAACGATGATGCACCTCAAGTGATGGTTCATGCAGACGGAGTGGAGTTGAATATTAATCAGGCCATCCCTCTATCCCTGGCGATTAACCATCTGCTATTCAACTGTTTTGAAGACCGTACAACTCCGATTGAAATTCAATTAACCGAAGAGTCTGAATTGGTAAATCTGGTGATTCAACGCGAAGGAACCGGGTTTTTTGCCGATTTTGAAGAGGACGCAGATGGCGATCCAAAGCTGAATATCATGCTTTTTGACAGTCTGCTACAGCAATTGAAAGGATCTCGAACGGTTGAAAGTGATGAAACCGGAAACAGCCTGGTTATCAGTTTCCAAAAAAGCAACAACAGCGGGTCCAGTGCGGGTCCGTTTCTCGGAAAAGTGCAGAATTAAAACCTTAAGCTTTTACGAAACCCTAAACCTGTACGTCTTCAATCGCGACATCAAGATTTAAAATAAATTATTAATACTGAAGTAATTTATAGATCATCTCAACAGCTTTATCTCTGCTTACATCATCCGTATTAATTATGATTTCTGCATTAGGTGAAGGCTCATACACACCATCATACCCGGTAAGGCCTTTTATTTCTCCATCTGCAGCTTTTTTGTATAAACCCTTCGGATCACGTTTATGAGCGGTTTTTGGGTCGCAGGTAACATGAATTTCTATAAATCGCTCGTCAGGGAATAGTGCCCTCACAGATTCACGATCTTTTTTATATGGTGAAACAAACGTACAGAGTACAATATTTCCATGCTCAAAGAAAAGGTGAGCTGTTTCACCCACACGTCGAATATTTTCGGTGCGGTCTTTTGGACTAAAACCAAGATCTCCATTCAATCCATGCCGAACTTGGTCACCATCCAACAGAATAGTCTGTTTACCTTCCTTCCATAATTTATATTCAAGTGCTTTTGCAATGGTGCTTTTCCCCGCCCCTGAGATTCCGGTAAACCAGAGGATCATCGCTTGGTGGCCATTGCGTTTTTCTCGCTCGTTGCGACCAATATTCCAGGGTTCCCAAGTTACGTTTTGTGAAACCGGTCGATCAAATTCACCCTGTATATCGTTACCCGAAATCCACTCTTTTTCTTCTGTTTGAACACTATCATCATTAGACTCTGATTCGGTGGTTCTCGAGCGTATCATTCCTGCTCCCACCGTTACATTGGAATCCGGATCGATTATGATGAAACTTCCGGTTTTTTGATTTCCACGATAGGCATCGATAAATAGTGGCAGAGCTGTTTTGAGTTTGACCCGTCCAATTTCATTGAGCTCTAGTTTATCAGCGTCTTCACGATGAAGTGAATCCACATTCATCCGATAAATCAGCTTTTCGATAAAGACCGGTGTGGTTTTAGTGGTATGCATCAAAATATACTGCTTCTCTATTTGCATTGACTCCTCATTAAACCAGCACAAATAGGCTTCAAATTTTGTTGTGATCTCAGGAACATTATTCTTTCGAACAATCATATCCCCGCGGGAGATGTCGATTTCATCCTCAATGGTAAGTACAACCGAATCTCCGGGATTCGCTTCTTCCAGATTCCCATCTTTGGTCACCAACTCTTTAATCCTGCTTGAAAGCCCAGATGGCAATATCGTTACCTCTTCACCGGGTTTGATTCTCCCGGATGCAACACGCCCCGAAAATCCACGAAAATTCTGATTTGGCCGGATCACATATTGTACCGGAAACCGGAAATCCACCATATTATGAGATGCTTCAACTTTAACCGTTTCCAAATGGTGCAGAAGTGTGGAGCCGTTGTACCATGGTGTATTATCACTACTATCAACAACATTATCTCCTTTCAATGCAGAAATGGGGATATAGGTTATGTCATCGATGTCCAACTTTTTGGCAAAAACCCGAAAATCATTCACTATTTTATTAAATACATTCTCATCAAAATCTACCAGATCCATCTTGTTTACTGCAACCACGAGATGAGGTATTTGTAATAAAGATGAGATAAAAGCGTGTCGCCTGGACTGGGTGAGAACCCCTTTAGAAGCATCAATTAACACAATTGCCAATTCAGCGGTAGACGCTCCCGTTACCATATTTCTTGTATACTGAATATGTCCCGGTGTATCAGCAATAATAAATTTACGTTTCGGAGTCGCAAAGTAACGATATGCAACATCGATGGTAATCTTCTGTTCTCTCTCCGCTTTCAGGCCATCTGTGAGCAGTGCCAGATTCACTTCCTCCTCCCCGCTGCTTCTGCTGGATTTTGTAATTGCCTCCATCTGATCCTCAAAAATCGACTTCGAGTCGTAAAGCAGTCGCCCGATCAAAGTACTTTTCCCATCATCAACACTCCCGGCCGTCGTAAAACGAAGGAGATCCATATCGAGGTATTTATTTTCTTTTCTTGTAGTGCTGCTCACGAGTTTTGAGTTTTGAGTGTTGAGTGTTGAGTTTTGAGTTTTGAGTTTTGAGTTTTGAGTTGTCGTGTGATGTGGATTAAAAAACTTAAAAATATCCAAGTCGTTTCCGGTCTTCCATCGCAGTTTCACTTCGCTTATCATCATGGCGATTTCCTCTTTCCGTTTGTCTAGCTGAGGCCACTTCCTGAATAATCTCTTGCAGGGTAGATGCCTTTGAAAGAACAGCACCTGTACAGGTGGCATCACCGATAGTTCGAAAGCGTACTTTTTGTACTTCCAGTGTCTCATCATCCGAACGGTTCACAAACTCCGTGTCGGCCAGCCAGACACCCCTGCGGTTAAAAACTTTCCGTTCATGAGAAAAATAGAGAGTTGGAATTTCAATCTCTTCCTGAGCGATATATTGCCAAACATCCATCTCCGTCCAGTTGCTGATAGGAAATACCCGAAAATTTTCGTTGGTGTTTTTTCTTCCATTATAAAGATCCCATAGTTCGGGACGCTGATTTTTCGGATCCCACTGCCCAAATACATCACGGTGTGAAAAAAATCTTTCCTTTGCACGGGCTTTTTCTTCATCACGCCGTCCGCCACCCAAAGCTGCATCTATTTGATGTTTTTTAATTGAGTCGAGTAGTGTTATGGTTTGTAGAGCATTCCGGCTGGCATCCGGACCAGTCTCTTCCTTCACCCTGCCCCGGTTTATAGATTCTTGCACACTTCCGATGATCAGATCAACACCGGTTTTTTTAACCAAATGATCCCGGAATTCAATGGTTTCCGGAAAGTTGTGGCCTGTGTCTACATGCATAAGCGGAAATGGAATTTTTGCAGGATAAAAAGCTTTTAATGCAAGATGAACCATTACAATAGAATCTTTACCACCTGAGAAAAGCAGCACAGGTCGTTCAAATTGTGCAGCTACTTCCCGCATGATATAGATTCCCTCATCTTCCAGATGCTTCAGATGGTTTTGACGTTTTTTAATCATTATCATTTGATTGATTCCATGGATTCAACTCGGTTTCCAACATGATTTTATTCATAGTCCAATAATAAATTCCGGATTTAGTAATGATTCTTTATTGTATGTAAGAGGTGATGATATCGCCCCATTTTTACCTGAATAGCGGTAAATAGCATCACCTGCCGCAGTATCCCACTCCATTGTTGGACCAAATCGCGGATAAAGATCCACCGAACCTTCAGCTACCAGACAAAATTTAAGAGAACTTCCGGATGGGACTTCTTCCCGAACAGAAATTCCATATTCGGCTAATCGTTGAACAGTATCACTGTTTTTGTGTGATCGGCTTACCGCAATACGTGCAGGATTCTGCTTGTCATACACATCATGTGTAATTTTTGTTGTTGATTGATTGCCTACTTGTTTGAAAGCGCCTTCGGATTTTGTTGCAAAATAGAGCAGATCCTGTGCAGGTATATAAACCACTCCCAAAACCGGTATATTTTTGATTAAATAAGCGATATTTACAGTGAATTCACCATTTCGTTTTATAAATTCTTTTGTCCCATCCAGCGGGTCAATCAGGAAGTACTCATTCCAATCTTTTCTGATTTTGTAAGTAGGTATTTCTGATTCCTCTGACAATATAGGAACATTCGGATAATTCAGTTTCAATTCCTTTACAATGATCTCATGTGAATTCAGATCTGCAGACGTTAACGGTGAACCATCACTCTTCCGGTTCACCTTGATTTGGTTATCATAATATTCGAGAATCCTTTTCCCGGCTTTTTTAGCAATCCGGTTGATGATGTTGATGTCAATACTCATAAATAATTTATCTAAAATGGCCACACTTTAGGCACAAGAAATAATGTAACGGCTGCAATAACTAAATTTAATGGTAATCCAATCTTCAAATAATCTGTGAATTTATACCCCCCCGGCCCATAAACCATTAAATTGGTTTGATAACCGATAGGTGTTGAAAAACTCGCTGATGCAGCAAACATGATGGTCATGACAAACGGCATGGAATCAACACCAATCGTGGCAGCTGTCGATATTGCAAACGGAAAAATAATTACGGCTGCTGCATTGTTGGTGATCATTTCTGTCAGGATCCATGTTACAAAATAGGTTGCAATCAACGCCGTGTAGGGATACTGTCCGGCAATACCAATAAAACCTCCGGCAAGAGTTTCGGCTATTCCGGTAAGCTGAAGGGCATTACCAATTCCAAGAGTTGCAGCAATCACGATTAGAACCTGCCAATCGATATTCGATCGAGCGGTCTCTGCCCGTGTACATTTTGTCAATAACATGGCCACTGCAGCTAAAAAAGAGGCTTGAAACATTGTCAATATTCCGAATGCAGCGATTAGCACCATAACGCCAAGAATAGTCCATGCAAGGTAGCTTTTTTCATAGTCCGGTGTTCCACTCTTATTAAGCGTACTTACCAATAAGAAGTCATTTGACATTTTATATCTCTCTGCAAAATTCCGGGGAGCCTCCATCAAAATTATATCCCCTGTATGGAGTTTGATATCCCCAACCTTCTCTTTAATTCTGCTTCCTTTTCTCGAAACCGCAAGAATAACAGCACCATAATAATTTCGAAATTCACCTTCTTTTACAGTTTTTCCATTTAAAGGATTGGATGGGGATATAACAGCCTCAACCAGATGACGATCTCTTCTGGTTGCCTCCAATTTGAATACCTGTTCGGTGGCAGGCTCCAACCCTTTTATATGCTGAAGGTCTGCAATCGATTCAACTAAACCTGTAAATACCAGTCGATCAGCGGCCTGAAGTACTTCATCAGGTTCTACTGCGGCTAAAATTACGCCTCTTCGTACAATTTCAACCAAAAATAAACCGGGCAGGTGGCGTAAACCACCATCTTCTATTGATTTACCTATTAAGACACTATCACTAGTAATAATCATTTCGATTGTATACTCACGAGTATTCTCAAATGTTGAAAATGTGGAAGCACTATCAGGCAGCCATTTTCTGCCAAATATCAACAGATAAAAAAAACCGGTAATAGCAATGGGTATCCCAACATATGCAGGTTCGAAAATGGAAAGTGAAATTCCCTGATCGGAAATAAGTAATCCATTGACTATTAGATTGGTACTGGTGCCGATCAATGTGCAAGTTCCCCCAAGAATGGCGGCATAACTAAGGGGGATGAGGATCTTCGAAATAGATACTTTGTACCGCTTAGCCCAATCCTGTAATGCCGGAATAAATGATGCGACTACCGGAGTATTGTTTAAAACAGCACTCAAAATCATCACCGGTAAAATAATCCGGGCTTGTGTTTCCCACATCTCTTTGGGCCGACCCAATAATTTTTGCACAACAAACCGAATAGCCCCTGTCTCCCTTATACCGGCTGCAACCACATACAATGCAGCCACTGTGAGCATACCCTCATTTGAAAATCCTACTAATGCCTGATTAATCGGAATTATATCCAATATAATAATTCCTGTCAGGCCCCCTATAAATACCACATCCGCAGATATTTTTGTAGATATCAGTAGTATGAGGCAGATTCCAATAATTACAAGTACGATAATACCTTCGTATTCCATTGCCGATTCTAAATTACACCTATTAAAATGTGATTTTACCCATTTAAAACTACCTCTAATTTAGAGTACATCCTATGACAATCCATGCTTTCAGTTCACTGCTTTTGGGTTCCATTTTGAAAATTCTGGCTTGGCAGATGGATACCACATTCGGTTTTATTTCGGTTATTCCATCGTCCCGATCGTTCAAATTTCGATTCTGACGGTTAGGTGCAGGGGATACAGCCAATCGATGGTTACCCATGATCATGTAACGGATTGTATGGTAAGTTGTGCTTATTGATAAATCCTCACATAATCTACCAAAAACTGATGCGGGAACAGCGAGTCATCAATTCCCTCCGTGCCGCCCCAGTTACCTCCGATGGCCAGATTGAGAAGCAGATAGTGTGGCTTGTCAAAAGGCCAGACATCATCTTCGTCCGACTCTTTCTCAAACGTAAAGTAATTCACATCATCCACATAAAAGTCGATCCGGTCTTCAAACCACTCGATTGCAAAAACGTGAAAATCCTCCCAGGGTCTGTCGATCTCAATCGAGTTCCCTTTATCGGTTCCGATCGTGTGGTTATAATCCTTAGTATGGACATATCCATGAAACCGGGTCGGATCATAGCCAACAAACTCCATGATATCGATCTCTCCACTCGCCGGCCATCCCACTTCGCTGATATTGTCACCCAGCATCCATACGGCAGGCCATGTCCCGCGTCCGGTCGGAACCTTAGCTCGCACTTCAAAACGGCCGTAAGTCCAGGTTTCGATGCCGCGCGTGACGAGTCGGGCCGAGGTGTAATCAAAATCCTCCCACTCTTCCATCTTTGCTTCAATGATCAGATGACCATCCTCCACCCTGGCATTCTCAAGACGGGCTTCGGTATAGTACTGCTTCTCGTTGTTTGCGATGTAGCCGATATCGTACGACCATTTATCCGAATCAGGTAAGCCGTTGGTTTCAAATTCATCACTCCAAACCAGTTGCCACGACTCCTCCTGAGGCGATTCTGATGGTGTGCAGGAAAGCATAAAAGCTGCTAATAGAAATAGAGAAAAAAGATTTCGCATGGTAGTGGTACTAAGGGTTGATAGAGTTTGTTTTGGTGGTTAATGATAATCACACTGATGGATAGATACCATTTTTTGATGACGATTTCGACCTTAAAATGAGGCTTTTAAACCAGCCATTAAATTTCTTGATTTCTAATGTTTGCTCTGAATGGTGGCATTAAACCGGGTGAGCCGAATACGTTGGCTAATCGGCTCATACTTTGTTTATTGAGATACACAAATGAGTGCATTCCCATAAATAAGTGACTGAACTCTTCTGCATTATCGTGTTGCAAATCAGAGTATTTTTTATTCAATTAGAGGCTACATCAAAAAAATCATATAAAAGCTACAGGGCACTATGGGATACCGGAATCTATTATTAGCACTACTACTTACGTTTTGCATCAACGGAATGGCAGTTGCACAAGATGCGGAAACGGAAGAGAGCGATTCAACCGACTACACTGAAGCGATCACCCTGGTGGAGGTGTGGCTGGATGCCATGCAGAAATATGATGAACTTCCCGGCATCAGCGCGATTGCGTTGAACGACCAGGATGTAATCTGGAAGGGAGCATTCGGAATGTCGAATCCCGAAACCGGACTGGCCATGGCATCCAATACGATCTGCAGTGTCTGTTCTATTTCCAAGTTGTTTACCTCTGTGGCGATCATGCAATTATACGAGGATGGACTGCTGAGGCTGGATGATAAGATCGAAGATCTGCTTCCTGAGTACAACGTGGAGCAGCAGTATGAGCTCAGCGGACCGCTGACCATCCGGAATCTGCTCACCCACTCCTCCGGGCTTCCCCGCGAGAATGCGTGGTCTCATTGGACAGACCCTGCCCAGATTTTCCCCACAAAAGAGGAGATTCTGGAAAAGCTGAATGAACAACAGACACTCTACCCCTCCTCCACCTATTTTCAGTATAGCAACCTGGCTATGGCACTGCTCGGATTTGTTGTAGAAGAGGTGAGTGGTCAGCAGTATGATGATTACGTTCAGGAACACATTTTGAGTCCGCTGAGCCTCAATGATACTCGCTCCGATATGCCTGAAGAGTTGTGGGGAGAGCAGTTGGCCGTGGGTCATTCGTTCGAAACCATGGATGGTGAGCAGCTCAAAGTTGATATGTTTCAACCCAATGGGGTGAGCCCAGCTGCCGGATTTAGCTCTACCGTTGAAGATCTTGCCACGTTTGCGGCCTGGCAGTTCCGGCTCTATGATGCGGAAGAAGAAGAGATCCTGCATCCGTCCACCATCAAAAACATGCACAACATCCACTGGATGGACAGTGATTTTGGTACGAGTTGGGGATTGGGTTTTTCAGTGTATAAAGGTCCGGACGGCAAAAAGTGGGTGGGTCACGGCGGACACTGCGCCGGCTACAAAAGCACACTGGCGATGATTCCAGACACTAAAATGGCCTATTCGGTCTTGATTAACAGCAGCAACCCTAATCCCACCAAGTATGCGCGCGGTATGCACGCTATCCTCTCCAAAGCGGGTGAGATTAAGGCTGAAGAAGATGCTGACCTGGCGGCCGAACTTCAGGAATATGTCGGCTACTTTCAGGGCGAAGTGATGAAATCCACCAGTTATGTGGGCACCTGGGGTGATAAGCTGATGATGATGGGTCTACCTGCCAACAATCCCGGTGAATTCAGCACATACAAACGGGTGGATAGAGATCATTTTGTGAGGATCCGTGACAACGGGGAAGACGGTGAGAGCATGCGTTTTATCCGCAATGATGAGGATGAAATTGTGCAGATGAAATACTACGACAATTATATTTCGGAACGAATTACGGTTAGATAGGTGGGGTAAAGCAGGCGTTATCAGGCGAATCTTGATGAAGGCTAATGATGGTGATTATCCAAATGGGTCGGAGCAGGCTATGCGGTCTGATTCAATTCTGTTTTAACCGAATGAGCCGAATACGCTGGCTAATCGGCTCATGATAACGAAAGATCATTTTTCTTCTATTTCACTCTTTACATTTTCCACCCATCTCACTGCCTGTTCAATTAACTCTTTCTCAGTTGATGTCTTTTCCAGTCTGCTCAGAAGCAGATCTGCTTTAACCATACTTTTCAGGATTAAAATTTTGACAAACTCTCTGTCTTTTTGCCTGAATGCAATTATCTTACTGACAGCCAGATCGTGAATTTCAAGACAATATCCCATCTTAGATTTGTCCATGTAATCAGTAACTCTAACTGTTCTCTTTTTCCAACCCTCAGGAAGCTTTGCCGAATCGATTGATACCCCGTGTACATAATATCCGTGAGTTTTATGAAAAGATGACATCTCCCCCAACGCTCCGTCTATCATATCAACATTTTCCGGTTTGTTTTTTGGGCAAGCATCCACCTCTATCGATTGCGTCAAATCCGGATCGGCATTCGGATAACTCCCTAAAATTGCCTGGGAACCGAATATGATCAGTTCATCATCTTTTGCAACATCACAGGCTGCCCTGATGGCATGCTTTAGCTGTTCAAGGTTCATTATTTAAACTTCTTGATTGAATCTGTTCTAATTTCTCTTTTTCCTCATTTGTTAATACCGTCCAGAGTGGATTTGATTGACGCAATCGAGTTGCGCGTTCTGAATCTGAAGCCAATAATTTGGCAAGCCGTTGTGCCGGCATCGTTTCCAAAATCTGTTTCCACTCATCCAGCGTTTTTTTTGTCCCATCGTCAGTTTTAGATATTCGCTTTTCAAGAGACCGGACTGTTCTTGAGATGATTTCCGGATATTTGCCGATAAAGACTGCCCACGCTTTTCCGGCAAGCCGGGATCGTTTGTCAAGTTCGTGATGTGTGATCCGATTTCCTGAACCGGAACTCCTTCCTTCAGCAAAAAATATAGGGTCTATTCCGATCAGATGGATGATGTCATCCAATATCAGTTTTTTGTCTGCAATTAAATCTGCCCGGGTAAGCACTTTGATCTCAATAGACACATCAAATTGTAATTCAACCTCATGATCAATGAGGCGATTTCTGAGTTCATCAGCAGCAAGGCCGATCGAACCGACTTTTCCCAAAATGGCAATTTGCATAGGATCTCCATATTGGTCACAGTCACTGGCAACGCTGCCATATATCCAGGCAGATAAAACCTCATATGAAAGTTCGTCAATCTGTCGGCGAATCGTTTTAATCAGGCGTTCGAACCGCTCGCTCTCTTCCTTGAATAACTCTTTAATAATACCGGATAACGGGTGTTCATTTCGCATTGCTATCAATTGCTGCTTACCGCTTCCACTGTGCGCTAACACTCCGGTTTTTACCAACCGTTTCACCGTTTTATGTACACCAGGCAGAGTGATGTCTGACCGTTCTGACAGCTCACTATAACTCATCGAAACCGGCCGCACAGCCAGACATCGGAGCACACCGATATTACCCTGATACCCAAGAATTTCGTTTAACGGTGACTTTAATGCGCTATATGATGTAGAAATTGGCCTCATAAACAGTTGTTTAGTTATATAAACGTTTGTTAATATAAATAAACAACTGTTTATATTCAACAGGTAACAAAGTGATTTATTATGATTTTGTCATAGGTGGGGATAGTGTTTTTCAGCATATCCGCTTTTCAAGTTCCTCTACGGCTAAGTTGCGTTCTCGTGCTCTCCCTACGCGCATAGCATCTATCAGTGCAAGCACCTCATGTAATTGCGGGTCTTTAGCCACTGCATCCACCACCTTAGGATAAAGCGGGGCAATCCCATGCCCTCTCACTTCTCCGTAAGCTGAAGGCCATACATAAGGTTCATCGCTTTGAATAAACTCAGCAAGTGGCTGTGCACTGTGAGCTGTGGGAACGCCCCTGACGACAGGACCCGGTTGTTGTGGAAAAGCATATCGAACGCCATACTGGATAAAATCCATTAAACCTTGTCGCATCACTTGGTTCTCTTTGCCAAAGAGCAAACCGGCATAGCGAGAGCGAGCCATAGACTTACTGATTTCGGATTGGCTAAGCACCAGATCGCGTGCTAGTGCTACTTGAGACACAGGGCTAGTTGACAGGGATAGCTTCACCAAAACTACCACATCTTGTGGACTCATAATTGGTTGCACAATTTTCATATTGATATTATTCCATATTCGAATATGGAATATTCCACAAAGGGATTATTTGCATGCAATTTTAACACAACCATTCTTTTTCGATTTATCGATCCGTCCACTTCTCGGTTCCCTCACCGGCTGGTATCTGGATTCCGGTAAACCGCCAACTTCCGCACACTCAACTCAAACGCCCCCTCCTGCCCGTCCTTAATCATAAACCCGATCTCGAAAATGGCATCTGAATTCAGCTCGGGATTGCCCTGAACATCCCGGCCTCTGAATATCAGTTTGAAATCACTGTAAGCCAGTTTGTGAGTCTCCCACTCCCCTGCCGTCGTCGTAAAACCAGCTTCGTAGGAGTAGCGTGTCGGCTGACCATTTCTAACCGTTCTAAGCCTCAAGTTGTAGGTTTTTCCATCCCCAAACACATGAACAGACAACCCGTCAAAAGCCGACAGATCCACCGGAGACTGTGCCTGCGTCCGGACAGATGCAAAACCCCCATTATTTTCCAGGGATACCGTACCGCTGAAAATGGCATATCCGTCATCATGCATCCGAAGAGCGCTTCTGGAGATACCACCCATCACGCTGTCATTCACAATCTGCCAGCTGGCGGCTGATTCGTTGCTGAAATCAATCAGAGTCTGTTCCCTGTCGTTCATTTCGGAATCAGGATTCAGCATAATGCCAAACGCCGGAAACAGAGTGGCGGCTATTATCCCTGTTATGATGATGTCAATAAACATGTTCAATGGTTCCAACCGTGGTTTATGGGGTTATGTTGATGACAACAGCCGGCTATCTTTGTCTGTTCGTTACTTAAGAGCAGGCTGTATCATCGTTGAGTGTCTATTTAAAAGCGGTTGATGGGTGTCATTCGTTCCGGGATTGATGGAATTTTTGGTAAGTTTTGTAATCCACCGATTTATAAAGCCCGTAGTTCACGATTTATCCGTAAATGTATACACGGTCCTATTTTTCTCTCCTGATTTGAAAAACAGTTTTAGCTCTACCCCTTTTTTCAAGTCTCTACTTGCTGTAGCGGAGGAAATATCCTTGAACACATTCATATAGTCCTTTCTTGTAAATTCTTCATCCCTCATTGATATAAAATAATTCAATCTATCTATATCCTTTAAAGTTCTATTATTGAAACGAAGAAGTTCAGCCAATGATTTGTCGATCACATCAAGCATATATTCAATAAACAAAGTCGATTCCCCTGCTTTATCGCTTTGAGAAAGTGCATGATAATAATCCTGTTGTGTTTGACTGATTAAGGTCTCCAGGGGCAAAAATTCAAAAACAGGGTTTTTTTGCATTAAAATCAGAGTTTGCCACAATCTCCCCATCCTGCCATTCCCGTCCATAAAAGGGTGGATAAATTCCATTTCATAGTGAAAAACACATCCTTTTATTAAAGCCAGTTCATCTTCGTTCTTTATGTATTTAAAAAGGTTGGCCATTAAATGAGGAACGTTTTTGGCCGGCGGGGCAACATGAGCCACTTTTGTACCCTGATAAATTCCAACTCCCTGACTTCTGTATTCTCCCGGTTTTTCAATTAACTCATTCATCATCAGCTTATGAGCACTAAGAAATGATTTTGATGATACGGCATTAAACGTTGTCAATGAGTCGTACACTTTTACAGCGTTTAGTACTTCTATTACATCTCTCTTTGGACCGATTACCCTTTTGTTCTCAATAATTGCGGATACTTGATCCTGTGTTAGCGTGTTTCCTTCAATGCTTAATGAAGAGTGAATCGTTTTAATTTTGTTTTGTTTACGTAATTGAGGTGAAGGTTTATCAATAAGATTTGCACTTACTTCTCCAATTTTTTCAGAAATAGAGGTGATAAGTTTAAGTATTTCTGTTGATATGTTGTATGGTGGCTTCATATGATACTATCATTTGATACTATCAAAGATAATCATTTTTGCCCTTACAGTTGCAGTTTTTTCTACTATATTCAAAAAACCGTTTCTACAAAACCAGTTTGATCAATATGACATTTGAAGAAAAAATCAGAAACCTTCAAACGTATCTAAGTCAAGTCGATGATACCTACAGGGATTCGTATAAAACAGATATAACTCTGTTTTTCAATGATGATTTCAGAGCTGAAAACCCACTACTGAGTTTTTTGAATAACTTGAACGATAAAAATGAAATCACAAAATGGGTTGATGAGGTTACCTCTAAAGTCGTCCTTAAATTTGATGAGGAATTTGAAGATATTGGAAGCTTTATAGGTGAGTTTGTTGAGTTGAAAAACCCAGCCTCTGAGGTGGTGTAGGTTCTTAGAATAGTGTTTTCGGTTTTCTTCGTTTGATTAAAATCTTTAAGAAACAGTTTTATATACTCATGCATGAGTTTAGGCTCTGAAACCATCGGCTATCTGAAAAAATGGCATATTTTGCTCCGAAACAAGTGGCATGGTTTGACCGAAATAACCATCCTAATGAGTTGGAAACTTACATGTAATAATCTCACTTTATCGGTTGTTCTGATTATCAATTAGAAACCTTCAATTGCACGCTCATATTAATTACTAGTTTGTTGTATTTTTAGCTTTTTTATTTTTAACCTCAAGCTAAAATTAAGAACATTTTCAAATTCATAATACTGCTGCATAATGACATTTAGAAGATGGATCAATATCATCGGTCTTTCCGAATCTTCAGCTAAAAAATATTCCAGTGCTGTTTTTGGGTCAATTTCCGAGTGGGCTAAGGATGCCGGGTTGATTGACTCCTCCTTGATAGAAGTATCCAATCCACACGAGTTTGAAAAAATTGCCAAAGAAATTACGCGGCTCAATATTTTCCAAGAGCGAAATGAGAAAGGAAATAATATGTATAGCAGTGCTCTTAATAAATACCATGAGTACTTGAGGGAAGCGTTCGAGGAATTAGAGGAGGACATCGAACATATCATAACAGATGATTCATATACTGAAACAGATAAGGTGGCGCTTATAAAAACAAGAATTGGTCAGGGAGATTTCAGAGATAGCTTATTATCCTACTGGAAGGGATGTGCTGTAACTCAATACAAGACTCTGTCAATGTTAATTGCTTCCCATATTAAGCCGTGGAGAGATTCCGATAATAAAGAAAGGCTCGATAAATTTAACGGTATATTGCTTACCCCAAATCTTGATAAAGCTTTCGATAACGGGTTTATTTCATTTGACTCAAATGGCAAGATTTTGATTTCGGATGTTCTTGAAAATCCCGGATTGCTTGGTATAAAAAGTCAGATGAAGATCAAGATAGAACCCTATCATCAGAGATACTTAGAATATCATCGTGATGTAGTTTTCTTTGAAATTTTGAGCTAAGATTGAGATCGATAATTTTATTTCTAAGAAAACATCGATTCAATTTTTGACGCAACTATAGCGTCTTCACTTAACTCACTAAAAGATTCGGTAATAAGTGCATACGTTCCATTTATTCCAGAGCAAAAATCCCAAAATTGATTTTCAACCCATCCTTCTAAATCCTTTTCTAATGGAAAACCACGACCCTTTGTATTATTCCAAAAATCACTAGTATATGGATTATAAGGAAAAACAATGCGAGCTACAGCCTCTCCGCCAGGGTTTTTAGAGTAGTAATAAGAATACCATATTAAAACCTGTTCCATGTATGATGTAAGGCTTCTTACATTTGGTTGAACAGTTTTTGTATCAAAAAAATAGTCTATTCCATTTTTATTAAGCCAGATATCAACCCCTTTGCCTCTTGGTGCCTTTTCGAACTTTTCTATTGGTCGTTCTACAAAAGATTGGCATACTTTTTTAATATTCTCATGACTTGATTCAGCATTGTATGTTTTGGAGCCTTTCTTTCTCTCTTCTATAATTATGCTTAGAGTATTACTTAAAATACTTGGCATATTCGCAGGTGCATCAAGATTAGATTCGACTATTGTAAAACCATTATTTATTGCTAATGCTTTTGCGAGTGGCTCCCAAAGAGTCCTCCCCATCGATGTCTCGAGTCCTCCAACAATAGATCTTATCCTTCTTTCCTTTGGGATTAGTAAATCTAAAATTTGAAAGTTGTAATCAGAGTCAAGCTTCTTCTCAACATATGAAATAATGCTTTTTTTAACAGTTGATTTGATAATGTTTTTAATAAGATCATCAGCCATACTATATAGATTATTTTAAAAGAACCTAATATATTTTTGGCTAACGAACTATTATTTATTTTGATAACATTCATTAAGAAATTTAATGATTGCATATCCAATTTCCTTGGCGAGATTCACAGGTACAGCATTTCCTATTTGCTTGTATTGCTGAGAAATTGATCCGAAAAATTTCCAATCATCTGGGAATGTTTGAATACGTGAATACTCTCTAACAGTGAAAGGCCTTGTTTCATCTGGATGGCACCTCTCTGTTTGTTTTTGTGCTGGACTACAAGTTAAAGTTAAACTTGGTTCATCCCAGCTTATTCTTCTTGCCATACCAGTCTTACCTCCCCCTAAATAGTAGCTTTTCTTCATATACTTCTTAGCTATATCTTCAGGTAAATCCCTCCAATATCCACCTGGAGGCACTATATCCAAAACATCTTTTTTATGATCAGGATATGTTGAACCTGGAGAATCAGGGACATCTGAGTCAAAAAGATCTCCTGCTTTTAAGGCATCTTTAATATTATAGATCTTTTTATAGGGTTTCGGGTATTTAAATTGAGCATTTATTTCTTTTCTGATCCCAACAATGAAAATCCTCTCTCTCTTCTGTGGAACATTGTAATAAATAGCTTTCATTAATTTTGGCTCAACTACATTGTAACCAATTTCGTCGAGTGCATTTATCATGCCTTTTAGAGTTTTTCCTCCATCATGCCGAAGCAGTCCACGAACATTTTCACCTACACAAATCAGGGGCTGAGTTTCCTTAACTACCCTAGCAAACTCATAAAATAATGTGCCTCTTGTATCTTCGAGTCCTCGCTTCTTACCAGCATAGCTAAAAGCTTGGCATGGAAAGCCACCAGTAACAACATCTACTTGGCCATTGTACTCTTCAAATGAGAGATTACTAATATCGTCTTCAATCACATTCCATTCTGGCCGATTGTTACGTAATGTTTCAGCAGCCCATTTGTCTATTTCATTCAACAACAAACATTTCAAGCCTGCTTTCTCTAATCCAAGTGCCAATCCGCCTGCACCAGCAAATAATTCTATTACATTAAAATTTCTAATTGGCTCAACATAATTGCTCGTCTCACCGTTGTTATATAGGTGATCTAACTCATCAAAAATTTTCAATTGCTTTTTTTTGTAGATTCTATAGTTACTTATTGGCTCTCTAACAGCAGGAAGTTTGCCATCTTTATCCCAGCGTCTTAAGGTTTCCGTACTTTTACCCAATAATTCTGCTGCCTCAGAAATTGTATAATATTCTTTCATTTATACCCATGTTAGTTAACATTGCACATGGTTATTATACATCAGATAAAATTTAATTCCAATTTTTTTTACATTAATTGTACATATATCCTCAAAAAAAGATAACCCTATACAGGTTCCTAGGTTTAAGGCAGAACTTGGATTTAAAACTACGCAAAAAAGGTCAAAGATTATGTCGCGTATTAAGTGTAAAAACACAAAGCCAGAAATGTTATTAAGGAGGGAATTGAGGAACCGTGGGTTAAGATACCGGATCAACAATAATAAACTACCAGGTAAACCAGACATTTCAATTAAGAAATATAAATTGGCCGTATTTGTTGATGGTGAATTTTGGCATGGTTATAAATGGATGGAGAAAAAAGAGCAAATTAAATCTAATAGGAAGTTTTGGATACCAAAGATAGAAAGGAACATGCAGCGGGACGTAGAAAACAATCAAAAGTTAAAAAAGATGGGTTATGAAGTTATAAGATTTTGGGCAAATGAGATCAAAGAAGATGTTTCGGCATGCGCTGAACCTATTATTAAATATGTTAGTGATAAAGACTTTGAATGAATTGTGAATTGGATTGGATATTCCAGTGATATTGACTGGCTGTCTAATTCGATCCAAATTAATCCACCCATTTTAGGAATATTGCCTCGTTCAGAGCAGGGTTTTAACAAAGTACAGTGCAGATAATGTCGCAGTTTTCCCTATTTTTAAATGGTCAACATTCAGAGAAACTTGCAGGAACGCGCCATTTTTGGGATAGGTATATCAAGATGATATGGTATTTAAATATTTCTTGATTCTTAGCTAAGAGTAACGCTTGTTATACCGCATGATTAGTTATAAATATTTATCAATGTCTTTAATGAATCCACGTAACATGTCTCTATTAGATAAAGATGTGTTAGGGTTATTAACACTTTTTCTTATTTCAAGTAGAAAATCACCCCATAACTTCATCATCCCAGAAGTATCTAATTTGCTCTCTTCATCATCAGAATTGAAGGCATGTTGCATAAGTTCATTAAATGCGAGTACAACGTTATCATCTCCAATAAGAGTAAACTCATAGGCCTTTTTCCTATAATCTATAGACGTAATTTGTCGAGCTACTTTATGAATTTCTTTATCGGAATTTGATTGAGTAAGTAACATTATATAAGGCTCCAGAACTTCAGAATAAATGTTTCGCCTGTCATCATGTAACTTCTCCTGCTCTCTTTGAATCTTCGCTATTCTTGATTGTATGTACCAAACTACAAAACCAAGAATACCACCTAGTAATGGAGGACCTATAATTTCAATCCAATACATAAATTTTACTTGTGATTATTTTATTGCGGTATAACGGTTTGGCAAATAAGCGGCGCGGCTAAGACGTTGAATGTAAGCAACTAACCGCAAACGCGTCCGCTTGATTTGCTTGTTATAGAGCCATTTGTTTTAGTTGCCCAATTTATTCTTTATTAAAGATGTTTAAATGTTTTGCAATTGGATAGCTCAAGTCCTCTTCTGGCTTACTGAAAAAATTTGCATCTGAAAAATCAGTAAAGAATTTTTGTTTGCCTTTATTGAATGATTTTAAAAAAACAGATTCTGATGTATAAAAAGATTTCACGTCTATTTTTTGCTTAAGAGAATCATTTGATAACACGAAATATACCCACCATAATTTTTGATGCTCGTCATCTGATTTTAAAATTTCTTTATTTAGATTTTTCATCTCTAAAATAAGAGAGCTTTTAATGTTCTCAGAAACTAATCCATCAGGCGCTCGGACTATCGACTCTAATACACCAAGTGAATTGGGAAATGATTTTTTACTTCTTTTCGAAAGATGAATTAAAATACTGTAAGTCCTAAACACTCCTTGTTTTTTATTCTTCAATTTTGAGAAGTCTATATTCAGGGAATAAATATTATTCTGATCAGTAAGTTTCGCTAGAAACTTGTTAATTAAACCTGTACCTGGATACTCTTTGTCAATACTAAAAACCTCTTGAGCTATAACATAGAAGTTTCTAAATGTTATTGGTTGATTTGGATCAATATTTAGGGCATTCCAAATTTTGTCAAACCTTAGGATCCAAGGTCTAAATAGTCCATCGGGTAATGAGTACATTTCAGTCTTTTCCTCATTGATGAAAAGATTAAACTCTTTAAAACATAACTGCATATGCTTGAGTAGGCTATCAGCTTGGTGTTCATTTTTCAGCAAGAAGAAATAATCATCTTTATATCTAGCTGCTACTAAATCTTCTTGTCTTAAAATCTTACTAATTGATTTATCAACCGCAGAAAGAATTATTTCAGTTATTAAGTCAGAAATAGCTGGACCAATAGGTATTCCATTAGTTTTTCGATCATTTCCATACTGTGCAATTCTATCTAATATATTGCCGACCAGCCTTAGGTTATGCTCATTATTATTTCTGATTCTTTCTTTTGTGTGTATACCCCATGATATACTGTGAGTATATATAGATGGATAGAAGTTTTTTATATCAGTCTTGAGAAGAAACTTGTATTTATAACTTTCACTCAGTAAGTCTTTTTCTGCCAATTCTAAGTATTCATAAATCATTCGTCCAGACCTTAAAGGTCCGATTTCACCTTTTTGCTGACTCGTAATTGGAATTGGAAAACTGTAAGAATATATCCGTTGAGTTCTATCAAATAAATGATTTACGATTTGATTCCAATGTTTTTCGATGTACCAAACTAAATCGTGGTAAGGTTTAGGATGATAAATTCCAAAAATGCGATCTGTTAATTCCGACTTTGGGTACGCTATATTGAGGATTTGTGTAGGTGTGAGTTTGGGTTTAAAATCATGATCCCAGATATTTCTTGGAGTTTTTATCCCATGATATGGCTGATCTTTGAGCGTGAAATTCTGAGGTCTAAAACTTGGTGGGAATATGTATTGTTCTGGAAAATATCCACTTTCTAACAACCAATGAGCGATTTTCTTTGAGTCAACAGATTTGACTAACTCTCTTGTCTCTTCCCAATGATTTTTAATTTCACTCATTTTAGTAATGGTTTTTTGGGGCTATCGTAAATAAATCCACGCTTCAAATCCTTTAAAAAATACCAATTTGAAAAACGCACCATTCGTTTTTTTATCAAAGTATTTTAAATAGTAGAAGACATCTTCATTATCGCCTTCTTGAGTCATGTATTGAATTCCTGAATCAACAAATTCAGCTAAATCCTTTAATTGACTATTTACAGAATTATTTTCCCATAAAATATTTGGGGTCAAAGCACTTATGGTTCCTGTCCATTTTTTGTTTTTTTCATGATAATAAAGTGCCAGCCCAATTTTCTTGAATTGATTTATAATTCTACCATGGTCAGTTTGGATAGCAAAAAAATCTTTGCTGTTTATTTTAATAGATTTATAGTTGTTGACAATGATCTTTTTTAAGCCTTTATCCTATATTAATGCTCTTTTTATTTTTTTTGAATAATGTCGCTCTGATAGTGGGTTATTTTGGTAATGAGCAGCTATAACGGCCAATAGATATGAATCATCATCAGATTTCCCAGAATTGTGCTCTTGACAAGAGGGGGCTGTGATTAAGTTTTTTCTATAATCTTCTTCAGGTCTAATATCTTTCTTCTCAGGGAAGAAGCATTTTGGTGGAACGTGTTCTTTTGTGGTTCCAGCCTTATTACACATGTAGCAAGATTTTTTTGTTTTGCTCATATTTGTTAGCTCTATAACATATAATTGCGCGACACACCTCTCAGCGCTGCGATTGTCGTACAATATTCGAAAATCCTGTTAGAATCAAATAAACTTACTAATTATGCCGGTTTCCCGACTTAATTTTTGATTCTTTAGTCGTAAAAAGAGAAAAAAACGACTTTTTTGTAAGGATCTAATTGATGCATGTTTATATATATAAATCGAACTTTTAATAGTTCGATACCCCTTCTTAATTCGACGTAAACTACTTATGAAATCTATTTACCCCCTGCACCCTGAATTCCTTTACTCTCAACCGCTGAACCTCGGACAATGAAACCTATACCTCTTCACTCTCTAGAGGTCGTAATTGGGCTATGCTCCAAAACCCATCAATCTGTCAACATTCATAACCACTGGCAACATCGTAAATATTTCCGGTTTCAGAATAACCGTTTTGTAAAAGCTTCTACCCTCTGCCTTCTGCCTCCCTACATCAACACATAAGTCCCTCCCCACTACCTCCATAATTTCCACAAGCACTCACTCCCCCAAATACGGCACACCATCGGTAATCCACGCCGGAGCCGGAGTTCCTTTGAGATAATGATCCATATACTCTTTCATCTTGATGGCATAATCAAGGCGGTTGGCCAGTTTGCCGAGATGATGGGGCTCATCGTAGTACTGCAGAAATACGGACTCTTTGCCGAGGCGCCTCATCGCCAGATAGAGCTCGATCGACTGATACCACGGCACCGCTCCATCTGCATCACCATGCTGTATCAAAAGCGGCGTATTGATTCTGTCCGCAAAGAAAAGGGGCGAATTTTCGATGTAAGGATTGGGATTCTCCCACAAACTCACTCCCAGCCGGCTCTGGGTCTGCTCATACTGAAACTGCCTCGCCAACCCCGTTTCCCAGCGGATGCCGCCATACGCACTGGTCATATTACTGACCGGCGCACCCGCCACTGCCGCTGCAAAGATATCCGTCTGGGTCACCACATGCGCTGTGAGATACCCACTCCACGAATGACCATGCAGCCCGATCGCATCCGCATCAGCCACTCCCATCTCCACCAGCTTCTGAACTCCCGGCACCAGATTTTTGGTGGCCGAATATCCGGGAATCGGCACATCAAACCAGATATCCGGCAGAAATACAGCATACCCATCACTGGTGTACTGGGCAATGTTTGGCCGGTGATTCGTCACAGGCGTGTTAAAATCATACAATCGCTGCGAAAATCGCTCATAATAGTAGATAAATACCGGATATCGCACACCGGGCTCATAATTTCCGGGATAAATCAGAACACCCTGAACGGTTCGCCCATCCATGTTGAGCCACTCCACCAGCTCGGCCCTGCCCCAGGCAAACTGATCGGTCAGATCCAGATGCAATTCTGAAACACGCACCGGATTTCTGAACCGCCTGTCGGATGCAACCCATAGATTGGGATACTCTGTGTAGGTCTGCTGCGTAAAAAGAATCGCATCACTCTCTTCGGCGAGAGAGACAATATCAAACCGTTTTTCATCTTCCAGCACCCGACTCACCCCGCTTCGGCCAACCCGGGCATCATAAAAACCATAATTTTTATCCCAATCGTGAACCATGCTCAGCAACAACCGCTCTTCGGATGCAAACGTGGGCTCATCCGGGTTCAGATCATGAATCCGAAAAATACGCATCTCATCACGCCCAACTCCGCCGGTGATGGAGAGGGTGCTGCCACTTGACGTATCAAACTGCCAGATATCGTACTTGTCATAAATCAGAACAGCTTCGTCGTTATCGGTCCACCCGGCAACCCCGTAGGATCCCGACGGCATCGGCCGGTCATTCTCTTCATCTGCAAACGGCACATCGATCCCTTCAGTCAGATTCCGGACTGTCCCACTGCCTGACTCTTTCAGAAGCCAATCGACTCCATCAAACCAGACAACAAATTTCCCGTTTGGGGATAGAGTGGCTCCAAATCGCTGCTTCTCCAAAAACCGTACCGTCTCACCGGTCTGTTGATCCACCAGATAAAAATCGGAATAGCGCCCATCCCATGTGATCTCTTTCAGATAGGGGAGTGACGAAGAACCGAGCAGTTTGCCGGTGTGATGATCTACGCCAACATCCGGCATCTCCGTGTTGGCCAGCTGAACCAGCCGCTGCTCATCCAGATGGTAAACGGCCGCATACTGATGATTTTTCCGGCTCTCCCACGTCTGTTTTTCATGGGTTTTGATCATCGGATCATCCGTGTGCCACACAGCCCCTTCCACGCCCGAAAGAATGCGATCCAGATCGTACAGATTTTCAGCGGTCACGGAGTCTTTTTCTGACTCCATTTCATCCAGCGCCACCATGGCCGCTTCCTGAACAGTGAAAAAGAGACGATTGCCATCGTGGGTCCAGGTCAGGCTATTGGCAGAACGCAACCGGTAGCCATCGTTTATATCATCCGGCAGAATTAAACTCTCCGGTTTACCATCAAATGCGTTCCATGTAACAATCGATGCATCAAACGGCCTGAAATCTTGAGTTGTATCGAGCAGTGTTGCAGTAAATGCGATTCGGGCGTTTTTGTGATCCCAGGTGAGATTTTCATAGGTTGAGTTCTCCATTCCCAGAATTTTTTGAGAAGAAACGGAACCGGAAGTGAGATCGATGGCAAAAAATCCGTTCTCTGTTGCGGATGTATCGACGGTGGAGTAGGCAAAATAGGATGAGGTACTGTCGATCGCGGAGGCATTCACAAATGGGATCCATCTGTCATCAGATTCACTCAGCCGGACCAGTCTAACCGGCGTGCCAATGTGCGGATTATCAAACTCCCCCTTTTCAACCTCTTCGGTTTGATGGTGATGGATGATGGCCCACTCACCGTCATTGGAAAATGAGAAGTTTTGTACGTTTTCAAACTCCAGAATTTCGCCGGATTCAGTATTCAGCAGCTTTAAGCCGTTTTTCGGGGCATCTTTGTCTGCATTCTCAGCTTCGATAGCAGGCGGTTTCACGATCGCTCCCGCCCAGCGTCCGTTTTTGCTAAGCTGCGGACGCTCTCCCCGTTCGATGGTGTGAGTGGTGCGTCCGTTCGCAGAAGTGATACGCACCTCCCCATCTCCCAGTTCCGGCCACACCCCAAAGGCCACCCATGAGCCATCCGCCGACATCACCGGCGTTTTGATATCGTCAAACTGCATCACATCCTCAAATGTGAACACACCCTGTGCGTTTAAAATCAGAGGGTTATAGAGGTTCAAAAAGAAAAACAGTGCAACAAATAATGATGATTTAAATGGGAGTCGGTTCATGAGCAATAGGTCTTTGATTCAAGGAATGTTTAAGTGAATCTAAGCAACCCAATTGAAAAATGATGAGAAAGTTTTGTAGTGGACTTTTATAACATCATCATTTTAATCGAATGTGATCAGCCTGTCCCGACTCCTTTGGAAATCGCTTATTAATGACCGTACTGATTATTTGTTCGATTCGACTATCTCTTTAACTTTTGTTTTGAGATCCAATATATCTTTAGTTGCCACAATCCAAACCATCTCGAGAGTTACACCAAAATATTCATGAATGATCATGTCTCGCATACCTGCAATCTGACGCCAAGGGACGTCTGAATGATTTTCTCGAATTTTAGTAGGCAGGTGCTTTACAGCTTCTCAGATAATCTCAAGCCTTCGCAAAACAGCATCCTGTTTTTCTACATTTTTATAGAACTCTTCTTCTGAAATACCATCAAGAAAACGCTGAATATGGTCGATACTCTCCAAAATATCCTGAAGATAGATATCGAGTTTCCTCTTGCTCATATCACCGGTTCTTCATCTCTCAAGATTTCATCCTTCAAAGCAGGTTTGATGGCTTTATATTCAACAAGGTCTACCTTCATTCCCAATTCGTCTTCAAGTTCCTGTTGGATTCCAATGAATTCGAGCAGACTAATTTTTTTATCGATTTTTACAAGTAGATCAAGGTCATTAACCACAGATTCACCTCGCGCAGACGACCCGAAGATTCCGGCTTTACTAATACCGTACTTTTTAAGGATCGGTCTGATTTTCTTTTTTATTTCGTCGAGGTCATTCATGATTTGATCTTTAGTTACTTAGATCAATATAATAAAAGAATATCGAATTTAATTTGACTCAATAAACCCGGCTTGCCCCTCACTCCCACTGTCTTGCCTGCTGTAGTCGCCGCATCTCTCCGGAGTCAATCATCTCTTGAAGACGATCATGTCGCTTGGGTGATTTGCTGGTCAGGTGCCAGTCTCCGCAAATTTCGCACTGATAAACATTCTGCGGCCCCTGATCGGGCTGAAAATTGCGATGAATGTGAATATCAATCAGGGACGTTTCCGCTAGAAACTGAGTAGCATATTGGTTTTTTCCGGTTGGACATTTCATACGCCAATATCTATAAATTTGCCATAAAACTATACATCGATGAGTTTATGTGGCAAACCTGCATTGACGCTATAAAATAAATCGTTGGAAGTACATTAATAAAACATCAATTTCTGGAACCTTCCAGCTCATCAACAATTCGTGTTGCATTGTAAACACTTCGAAGCGATTCCAGCATTCCGCGCACATCAACGGAAACGGAACGTGCACTGCGATCGTCCAGAATAAATGTGCTTGAGCCCATACTCTCCACGTTACCGTCGAAAGCCAGTCCAACAACTTCCAGATTAATATTCACAACCGGTGACCCGGAATTTCCACCGATGATGTCATTGGTTGAAACGAAATTAACGGGTGTGGAAAGGTCAAGTGTTGTGGATGGGGTTGCCCAGCGCTCTGGAAGTGCCCATTCAAGCTCATCTGTGTGAGAATGATGACGGTCGTACATACCGTAGAATGTTGTGTATGCAGGTGCATAGGTTCCATTATAATCATAACCTGCTACCACACCATCCTGAATTCTGGGTGAGAATGTCGCATCAGGTGGGATACTTGTTCCGTAAACGGCGAACCATCCTCGGCCAAGTCGCGTCTGTAGTTCATTTTCTTCCTGAGACAATTCCTGTAAACGTTCGGCATTCTCCAGCAAAGACTCACCAAATGTTCTGAAATAAGAGACGGCCGGATCAGAAATCGCAGACTCAGGATCGTCCATGAGCTGCTCTGTTTGAGAGGCCGTGGCAAAGCCGGAATTCTCAATTAACTGATCTGCAACATCTTCGTATGACTGTCCATCCGTGATTTCCATTAGATATGGATGATCGACACCGAGGCCGTCAGCAAGATAGTTCAGATGCGTAATGATTAACTGTTTTTCAAGAAACTCAGGTTTGTCCTGAATACTTTGAATCAGACCCATTAAGGCTGTTTTTCCTTCTTCATCATCCTCAAGACGATCCATGATTATGTAAAAGTAGGCGCGTTGTAGCAGTGCCGCAGAAGCGAAAGAATTCGGTGCGATCCCGAGTGTTAAATAAGAGTAGGGAGCAAGACCGGCCTTTTCTTCCTGTATGTCGGCAATTTGTTCAATGATAGGGATATAGGTATCTCGAAGTTCAGGAGTTTCATTAAGTGCATTAACGAAATTCTGCTCATTATCCACCCGGCGGCCCATGAGATAGTCATCATTATGAGCAAGAATCTGCCCACCAAAAAGTTTTTGAGCGTTTTTTAACCCAAAAATTGTATTTCGAAGCTGCTGAGCCTGCGGTGTCGTGGAATCATAGTCGAAATACGTTTCAAGTCCCTCAATAACCCGGGTAAACAGACTGGTTCGAAACGGTAGACTGTAGGTACCGGCGTAAGCGAGTTGAGCGACGGTATTGAGTCGGGTTGTCCGACCGGGATTGCCTATCATAAATACACCGTCACCTTCTTCAGCACCATTTGCTGCAAATGGAAAATAAAATTCAGGCTCATAAGGCTCATCATTCACGTATACTCGATAAAACGACATATCAAGGTTATAACGTGGGTATGTGAAATTGTCTGTATCACCGCCGAAATAGCCGATTTGCAGTTCCGGAGCCATAACCATTCTAATATCTGTGAAACGTCGAAAGATATATGCTGAGTAGCGTCCGCCATTAAAGAGAGAAACAACCTGTACCTGTCGATCGCCATAATCGGCAACCTCTTCATTAATCTCCTCTTCTACCCTACTGATTGCTTCTTGTCGTGCAGCTGCCTGCATCTCAACAGGAACAGCATCCACTTCATCTAAAATCTGATCGGTAACATCGCGAATCTCTACGAGTTGATCCACATAGTAATCCTCGATTTTACGTTCATCAGAAAGCGTAGCGGCATAAAACCCGTCGTCAAGAGTATTTTCGCCCTCCAGCCCAACTTGTGTGATTGAGTTTCGCGCACAATGGTGGTTGGTCATCACCAGTCCCATGTCTGACACGAACGAGCCTGAACATCCCGGGATACGAACAGCGCTCATTCGGGCATGCTCAAACCAGGCATTGTCGGGTTCGAAATTGTACGTTTCGGAAAAATACTCAACTGGAGCATATTCGAAGGTCCACATCCGCCCATTATCAAGTATGGTGGAGGGAACAGGCTCAAATTCCGGCAACAGGGAAACAGATGCCTCCTCCTGTACAGGGGCCGGAGCAGTTGTCGGTTGAGGGGTGGCACAGGCTGATAATAGAATCAAAAAAGTAATGATGGGCGTAAATAGGTAGTTGCGAGATTTCATCTTTCAGTTCAATCTTTAAGTTTAGATTCGGAAGTGGCAGTCTAATACGGTTAGCTCAATAAAATTTTTTCATGCGTAAAGTATCGAATAAATACACAAGTTGGAATAGATAATCTTTTCCACAGTCCCGGTTTCATCTTGCTCATATCACCGGTTCTTCATCCCTCAGGATTTCATCCTTCAAAGCAGACTTGATGGCTTTATATTCGACAAGATCTACCTTCATCCCCAATTCATCTTCAAGCTCCTGTTGGATCCCAATGAATTCGAGCAAACTAATTTTTTTATCGATTTTTACAAGTAGATCAAGGTCATTAACCACAGATTCACCTCGCGCAGACGAACCGAAGATTCCAGCTTTACTGATGCCGTATTTTTTAAGTATCGGTCTGATTTTCTTTTTTATGTCATCGAGGTCATTCATGATTTGATCTTTAGTTACTTAGATCAATATATTAAAAGAATATCGAATTTAATTTACCTGAATTATCCCTGTCTGACCCTCACTCCCACTAGCTTGCCTGCTGTATTCGCCGTAACTCTCCTGAGTCAATCATCTCTTGAAGACGATCATGTCGCTTGGGTGATTTGCTGGTCAGGCCCCAGTCTCAGCAAATTTCACACTGATAAATATTCTGCGGCCCCGATCGGACTGAAAATTGCGATGAATGTGAATATCAATCAGAGACATTTCAGCCATATGGTAAAAACCCAACGTGCAAAAAGAGACTGGACTCAGGAGCAGCTTACCCGTGCGATCGGATCAAGTCAGTCTCGAATTGCCAAACTTGAAGGAGGCGATCTTGGCATTTCACTGGATTTAATGATCAAAGCACTTCTGCGACTTTGGACATCAAAGAAGGAGATGGGTAAACTTTTTGAAGGAGAGTTGGAAGCAGCTTGAATCTAAGGGGTACTTTATGGTTTGAGGTTGTTCTAATTTTCGATAGTCCTCAGCCGGTAGCACCCCGGCCTCGGATAGCTTCAAAAAGGTCCTCTTTCATACAGCCATCTTCAACCTTCCGGATAAAATCCTCCATGATTCGGTACTAGTGAATTTCGTACTGAGAGGGCATATGTTCAGTTATTTTTGTTATTACTCATATTCGGCATCTAAAACCGGCCACCTTCCGGCCAATCCGGCCAAAACCACTTGGTCGCTTTTACAAAGCCAAACTAATCCGGCCAATCCGGCCAAAAGAAAATGGCCGGAAATTTATTCATCCTTGATCCTATATTCAGTTGATGGTCCATCACCCTCTTTTGAAGCTTTGCCAGCTTTTACCAAATCATTTAAATGTCTACGGGCTGTTCTTTCAGAAACTCCTTTTAACTCAACATATCTACCTGAAGTAAGTACTTGATGTTCGGTTAATTCCTTTAAACCTTTGAGACTTTCAACTTTCTTTTTTTGCGTTCCACCGCGATAAATGGTAGTCTTTAAAATTTGGCCATCCAATTCGAATTGAGGTTTCGGATATCCCTGTTTCTCAAGTTTGGATAACTCTTCCATCCCAAATCCTCGTTCTTCCACCAAGCCCATTTCAAATAAGATAAAAGCGATTTTAGGATTGCGGCTATTAGAAGCAACACTAAAGGTTTTGAATTTATCAAGTGGATCTAAAGGAATTCCAGGGCTTGAAACAATTACTTTATTCTCATCTACCTCAACCATTATACGTGATGAATCAATGGTGTAATCCCGATGAACAATGGCATTCATAATTACTTCGAGTAGTGCTCTGTAAGGTATATCATGTTTTTCATCTCTTTGGAAGCCAGTTCTAGAAATTTCTTTAGGAAAAATAACTTCCATATATTCTTCAATCTTGGCAGGAAGCAGAACTAAAGGACCATCAAAGTCTTTGATAATTGGATCTTCATTCTCCCTGCGAATAGTAAATTTTACTCTTGCTTGTGGAAACTTCAGTTCGGGTTCTTTGCCAACTAAAAGAATACCCAATCCAGTTGGTTTGGCTGATTTGGACTTTGGTTTTGCTTTAATAAGATCGAGTTTGAGCAAATAGTTCTTATAGGCGTCAGATCCCATCTTGAACTTTAAATCCATTTTACCGATCATTTCTCGTTGAGCTTCCTCAGAAAAGTCATCTAATGTAAAATTGGTAAGCTCACTCTCAAAAGGTGTAAATTCAGGAGTGATCTCTTTTCCATCCGCTTCTTTTGCCCTTTGCCTGGCTTCTTTAAAGAATTTAGCGTTCTCTTTGGCTATAATTTCATTGTACTTTTTGTCATAATAGCCCACCTCAATCTTTGCATCTTCTAAAAGTTTAATCCCGTCACCGGCTACACTGGGGTCCGGGTCCTTGTGACCTATGAATACTTTGGCGATGCGGGCATCGATGGTATGAAAACTACAGCCCATTTTTGGGTCATTCCTTTCCACACAAGGTTCTAGAGTGGTGTATAAGGTACATCCAGTAACATCAACAGCCCTGAGTTTTTTGCTGAAAATGGTGTATTCTGCGTGATCTCCTTTTCTGATCTCTCCTCTATGTGCAGTTTCTACCAACAAGCCTTCAGGATCAACCAAAACAGCACCCACTTTGGGATCAGTTTTATGGGCATGTTCTGATTTACTTTTTTTCATTTCTTCAATGGAGAGCTGCATGTACTCTTCATGCTTGTATTTCTGTCCTTTTAAAAACATTCCTTTTTTCTTGGCCGTTTATTTTTTAAATCCTTTTTAACTATTCCAAAGTTCATCTTTTCTGTCCGAGCTTTGGCATTAAATAGGCTCTTTTGCTTGTGGGCACTAACCTTTAGCTTTGGGGCTGGCAAATGTACCTGTTTGCTTATCTTGTATGCCACACAACATTTACATTTCACCCATACTATTGAGGTTATCCTTACTTCGTATGCAATTTTTATACAAGTTATCACCCGAATAATGAGGATAAGATGAAAAAATCAGCATTAATATCAAAGGTTGAACATCGCCACACGCTAAGAAATTATAGTCAGAATACAGTGAAAGCCTATCACCTCGTCAAGAACTAAAATCCTTGGATAAGTCGTCACTAATACCAAGCCCGGTATGACACCGTGGGAATGTCCTTTGCTGTTTACCGGTCCATATCAAGCCAAAAGCCCCAAGAAAACCCTAGACAAATCACAAACACTCTCCACCTCTACCCACTCCATATCTTCATGAATACCACCGCCTTTCGGACCCAAAACAACCGTCTTTATCCCCGCATCCCCCAAAATAGCGGAGTCCTCCCACCAGGTGTGACCTATCAACTCTGTCTGTCCACCGGTCACTTTTTCAAGAGAATCCGCCACCCTTTTCACAATCGGTCGGCCCGCATCTATCTCATACGGACTCCGCCAAATCACCAACTCCATCGCCGCCTTAAATCCCGGATGATTCCCCTCAAGCTCTTTCAACAACTCTTCTAACTCCCCCTCAATCTCCTCCCTGCTTTCACCGGGCAGTGTTCTTCTTTCTACATGGACTTCACACTCGTGCGAGTAGACAAACAGACTCCTCCCGCCACTCACCAGCGGCAGATGCATCGACGCCGCACCACACAACGGATGCACTTTCTCCTCTTGTAACCGCTCCGCGCGCCGGTGGAGCTCTGCCATCAGCAGACCCATATTCCCATTGGCATCCACTCCCAGATGATGATTCCCCCCATGCGCCGTCTTCCCTTTTGTGACAATTTTCCAGATCCCAAACCCCCGATGGGCCGTACAAAGTCTTAAATCCGTCGGCTCCGCCACAATCGCATCATCCGTCCGGATTTTCTTCACCAACGCCTCCGCCCCGATGCTTTCATACTCCTCATCCGCCACAAATGACAGTACCAAATCTCCCTTCAAAACCTGACCACTCTCCTGAATCGCTTTCGCTACACCCAATATCGCCGCGATACTGCCTTTCATATCATACGCACCGCGTCCATACAGCTTGCCATCCTCTAACCGACCCGAAAACGGTTCCGCCATCCCTTTCACCCCGACCGTATCCATATGCGCATTCAACATCAACGACCGACCCGTTCCATCCCCTTTAATCACACCGGTCACATTGACCCTGCCGGGCGCCAACTCATCCACCATCGGCTCAATGCCCATCTCCTGAAGCCTTTCTGCTATATACGAGCCAATTTTCTGCTCTCCCTGACCCACCTCATCTAGCCCCGGATTTACCGAGTTGATCTGCACCAGCTTTTGAAGGGTTTCGGTGATATACTGTTTATCAATCTTACTCATTTCAATTCTATCAGCTCCAATCCTTGCTCCAGATCGTCAATCAGATCATCCACATTTTCGATCCCGACTGAGTAGCGTATCAAACTCTCAGAAATCCCAAGCTGCAACCGCTGCTCTTCAGTGAGTTCGACATGACTCGTGGTTCTCGGCGGACCCGCTAGCGTGCTTACCGATCCCAAACTGGCCGCCAGATGTACATATTTTAGATTGTGAAGCAGTGTTTTCACACTTTCATAACCGCCTTTCAGCTCAAAACTGAGGATGCCGCCAAATCCGCGCATCTGCTTTTTGGCGATATCATAACTTGGATGATTCAACAAGCCTGGATAATATACCTTCTCCACTTTTTCATGATTGTTCAGAAAACGGGCGATGGCAATCGCACTCTCATTCTGCCGGTTCACCCGCAGTTCGAGGGTTTTCATCCCGCGAATCACATTGTAGGCTGTTTCCGGATGGAGACTGGCACCGTTGATCTCCCGATAGAGAAAAATCTTGCGGATCAGTTCTTTACTACCGCAGACCAATCCACAAAGTGTGTCGGAGTGACCCCCTATATATTTTGTGGCACTGTGAATCACAATATCACAGCCCAATTCGATTGGGTTCTGGTTAATCGGTGAGGCGAATGTGTTGTCTACGACCGTAACGGCACCTACGGTTTTCGCCGCTTTTGCAATCCGCTCCAAATCGACAACTTTCAGAGTGGGGTTGGTGGGCGACTCCAGATAGACCAGATCACACCCTTTGGCGATCTCCTGCTCCATCTGCTCATGATCATTGGTCTCGCAGAGGGTTACATCAATATTGAAGGCTGGCAGAAACTCCAGAAATAACCGGCTTGTGCCGCCATACGTGTCCTTGATCGATACCACGCGGCTTCCCGGTTTCAGCAGGGCAAACAGGGTGTTACTGATTCCCGCCATGCCCGATGAAAAAGATGTCGCGGCCTCGGCACCTTCCAAAATGCGAATCTTCTCCTCCAGCACAGCAACTGTTGGATTGGTATTCCGGCTGTAAATATGCCCTTCCCGATTCCCTTTGGCCACATCATACCACTCGTCCAGATCACTGTACGCAAACGTTACACTGTTCACAATTGGCACTGTATGACTCCCATCCTGAAAAGCCTTCAACTCCCCCGCCCACACCGACTCCGTTCCTTTTCCCGCTTTTGGTTTATCCGACATAGTTACCCAGCTATTTTTTAATTGATGATAGAGGGTAAATATAGTTTAATATTTAGGTCATTTCACGCTGTGAAAACTTTTTACTTCTAACTTTTTACTTTTTACTCTCCCGCTTTCTGCCTCACAACCGGCGCCACCTCATTCGCAAACAACTCAATCGATCGCAGCATCTTATCATGCGGAACACTCCCCACACTCATCTGAAGCAAGAAGCGATCATGACCAAACACCTGATGCTGATACAAGATCTTATCAATCACCTGCTGAGGATCACCTACCATATTGGCGCCCTTGAGCGAACAAGACGCCTCAAACTGATCCCGGCTCATCGGCGGCCAGCCCCGCTCCCGTCCAATTCGGTCCATCTGCACCTTGAATGCCGGAAAGGCGATATCCATCGCTTCATCGGCACTATCCGCGATAAATCCGTGTGAGTTGATGCTGAGCGGCAACTTTGAATGTCCCTGCTCTTTAGCAGCCCGCTGATGCAGATCCGCCATCGGTTTAAACTGCTCCGGAGAACCTCCAATAATCGCAATCGCCATGGGCAGACCCAACGCACCGGCATGAAAGGCCGACTTTGGAGTACCACCTACTGCTCGCCAAACCGGAATCTGGTCTTGATAACTCCTCGGATAAACTCCTCTGTTCTCAACCGTCTGGCTATGCGTCCCTTTCCAGTCCAGTATATCGGCTTTTCGAATTTCCAGCAGCATCTCCAGTTTTTCATCAAACAGCTCCTCATAATTCTGCAGATCATATCCAAAAAGTGGAAACGACTCGATAAACGAACCCCGCCCTACCATGATCTCCGCTCTCCCCTTTGAGATCAGATCCAGCGTCGAAAACTGCTGATACACCCGAACCGGATCCTCCGATCCCAAGACGGTTACCGCACTCGACAAACGAATCAATTCCGTCCGCGCAGCAATCGCAGACAATATCACCGACGGCGCCGATGCCACATACTCCTCCCGATGATGCTCCCCAATCGCAAACACATCCAGCCCCAATCGATCCGCGAGCTCCGCCTCCTCCATCAGATTTGCCAGTCTTTCCGCCGGACTCAGCCGCCCAACCCCCGGCACTTCCGTGTTCTCTACAAATGTATATATTCCTAATTCCATGATCTTCTTTGATTTTATATTAATCACTCAAAATAACAATAATATAGTTTAATGTTAAACTTTATTTATTTCAAAATCCCCTTTAATTCCACTCCTCATTTTTCTACTTTAAAGGTTCACTCAGTCGTTCGGGCACGATCGTTTTCTCAGCTCAAAAAGCTTGAATACATTCTTAAGGTTCTACCTTCAATGCGCTCATTAAACCGCTCATCTGATGTGAAAACATACTTTAGCAATTATTTTCATCCTATTATCACCATCATCAATGGCCAATAGTAACGGCTCCGATTACAAAAAGAATTTACCCCAGCATTCTCCATCAGAAGGTGGACGGGTACCCCCTCAAGCGGTTGAAGTAGAGGAGGCTGTTCTCGGTGCGATGTTGATCGAAAAGGAAGCTGCAACAATCGCCCTGCAGCTGTTGCGTCCTGACGATTTTTATAAACCGGCCAACCGCCACGTTTTTGAGACTCTTTTTGATCTTTACGAACGCGATAATCCGCTCGATATCCTCACGGTAGAGAGTGAACTTCGCGACAAGAATCTGCTCGATGTTGTGGGTGGAAGCGGCTATCTCGCCGACCTCACACGATCGGTCAGCTCTGCAGCCAATATCGACTACCACGCTCAGATTATCTCTGAAAAAGCGATCAAGCGGAACCTGATTCTGAACTGTAACGAAATTATCAAAGCAGCATACGATACGGCGACCGACGCGAATGATGTACTCGATAGTGCCGAACAGCGCATTTTTGATATTGCAAACTCCTCTTCGAAAACTAATGCAACCGCAATTGGCGACATCCTGAAGGATACCCTCGGTTATCTGGAAGAGTTGCGTGGCAAACCGGAGGGAGTTACCGGTGTTCCTGCCGGACTCGATGTGGATCGTTTCACATCCGGCTGGCAAAATGGGGATCTGATTATTATTGCCGCTCGTCCATCGATGGGAAAAACAGCGTTTACACTGACAGCTGCCCGAAATGCTGCTCTTCACCCCGATGAGTCGCTGCAAACCAGTGTGGCTATTTTCAGCCTGGAGATGTCATCCCAACAGCTGGTACAGCGTTTTTTAACCATGGAAGCACGGATTGATGCGCAAGCTGCCCGGACCGGCCGTGTGAAGGATGAAGATTTTAAACGACTGATCGACGCAGCAAGCCGGCTTTTTACCGCCAAAATATTTATCGACGACACTCCGAGTTTGAGTCTCATGGAGCTTCGAACCAAATGCAGGCGCCTGAAAAGTGAACACGATATCGGATTGGTCGTAGTCGATTATCTGCAGTTGATGACAGCCAGCTCAAGGGATTTCGGGAACCGTGAACAGGAGATTGCTACGATCTCACGTGGACTCAAATCACTCGCGAAAGAACTGAATGTACCCGTGATTGCCTTGTCACAGCTAAGCCGTCAGGTGGAACAGAGAGGGGGCGATAAACGTCCACAGTTGAGTGACTTGCGAGAATCCGGATCGATCGAACAGGATGCCGATGTGGTCTGTTTTCTCTATCGGCCGGAGTACTATGGAATTACAACCACGGCAGAAGGGGAATCCACCAATGGTCTGGCAGAATTGATTATCGGAAAGCAGCGGAATGGTCCGGTCGGATCTACACGAATGTTTTTTGTGAAAGAGTATGCACGCTTTGAGCGTCTCACACGATCCGATGCGGATCCGAACTCACCGGGTGGCAACGACTATCTGAATGAACCGGCACCCGATGCGGCACTTCCACCTCCAACTCACACCCCCGGCGGTGATGATGAAGCACCGTTTTAAAAAGAAGCACGGCTTTTTGTCTCTTTCAATCGATCGAACAGCGAATCATACCGGTCGATCATCTCTTTCCAGTCCAGATGTTTGTTGATATTCTGCAAGGATGATTTGGGCAGTGGTTTAGTCATGCCGGTCAACAGATCTTTCAAACATCGAAACAGATCATCTTCGGTATCATAGAGAACCGGTGCGTGAAGCAGCGGATTGTGAAGAGAATCCGGGATCAATTCCGGATAATGAAGTCGATTCGGCACCAAGGGATGACACCCGCAGTAGATCGCCTCCATGATCGCCACACAGAAAAACTCGTGAGTGGCCGTGGAAACTACGATATCACCTGAGTGGAGCAGTTTGCTGTAATTCTCTACATTTTCAACATATCCAAAATGGGTGATCTGATCGCCAAACCGTTTCCATGCTTTTTCAAACTCCTCCGGCTTTTTATGCTGCGTATCCCCTGCTAGAATCAGGTCAAACTCCAAATCGACATCATTCAGTCGGTTCAACACTTTAAAAAACATCGTCGGATTGCGATCAAACTGCCAGCGCTGATTCCACACGATTACCGGACGCTTATTCTGATCTCGGGTATCCGGTTGTGCATCAAAAACGGAGAGGTTGAGTCCGGGGTACATCACCAAACTTTTATCACGGATCTGATCGATGGTGTTGTAGTGTTTGTCATCAGGAAAATGATCCAAAAATTCCGGCAGCGCACCCATCAATTCATTGAGATGGTGATCCGTGGTAAAGAGCAGTTTATCCGCCGACAACATGCTCAAATAGTTGATATAGCAGTAGGTCAGATCCCGCTCTTCCCCCTCCGGCATCGGTTGCGTGAGCTGATTTTCATGCATGATCATCACCTTTGGCGTAAACGCAAACCGTGGGTTTGTGAGAGCTAAAAAAGCCGGTAAGTTGGTCATGCTGCTCACCAGCAACAGATCAATCTCCTCACTGATATGGCTCGACATCTCCGCCAATTTCACCGAATCCCCATGCATCCGCCATTTCCACCTGCGATAGTCCAGTTTCAACGGAATAATATTATGAGCAGAGTTCTCCTGAAGCCCTTTCAAAAAAGCCCGATGCGACCCACTATAATACGGTTCAATTGCCAGTATATTCATAGTAACCAATTCCTAAAAAATCGAGAATTTGATGTTTTTTCTTTTCAACGGAGTAACCTTTGAAAGAGGAATATACAATGTTTCAAATCACTCACCGAAACTTCCCTCTCAACTCTTCCATCGACATATAAATCAACGTAGGCTTATTCAACGGATCAATATACGGCTCTTCACAGGCAAAAAGCTGATCTATTAGCATCTCCATCTCCACCTCACCCAGACGCTTCCCGCGTGGAATGGCCGTGCGAGAGGCGAAGGCAATAGCCACACGATTTCTGGCGTCCAGGGCCGGACGCTTACTCAATTCCCGATACTGCTGAAGTATATCCCGCAACACCTGTTTCTCATCCCCTATCTCAATATCTGCCGGCACCCCGCTGATTATCGCACTGTTCCCGCTCAGCAGCTGGATACTAAAACCCATCCTCAAAATGATCGGGAGCAACTCCTTGAGCAATGAAAACTCCGACGCAGACAACTCTACCGTTTGTGCAAAAAGAAGCTGCTGTGTGCCCGGAAGCGTCTCTTCCGTCGCACTGAGCGCTTTTTCATAGATAATTCGTTTGTGCGCAGCGTGCTGATCAATCATGCAGAGACCCGTTCTTGTCTGTGTCATGATATAGCTATTATGTAGCTGCCAGAACCCCCGATCCCGATAACGGCGCTCCTGCTCAGATCTGGAACTCTCCTCCCGTTGTCGCTGTGCATCTTCCCCATCGCCACTCAACGGTTGATCACCATAAAGCAGCTCGGCACTCTCATCTCCGTCTGACCCTCTGTAGTTACGGTTTATTCGCGACGGAAATTGCATAGGCCCAGATTTACCTCCCCGGTTCCCACCAAATGATCTCTCTCCATGAAGGTTATCAAATGAAACATTAAAATCATCCCCGAATGCATCAGAACCACTCACATCCGGAACCACGAAATACTCGTTGATCGCTTTCTTCACCACCGATCGTACCAACTGAATGATACTCCGTTCATCATCAAACTTCACCTCCATCTTGGCCGGATGCACATTCACATCCACTTGCGCCGGGTCCATCTCCATAAAAATGGCATAAAAAGGGTACTCATTCTGTTTGGTCCACGCATCAAACAGATTCAAAATCACATAACTCAGATAGCGATGCTGAAATGGGCGTCCATTCACGAAAAAAAACTGCTCACCCCGACTCTTTTTGGCTAACTTCGGATCTGCCAGCAAACCGTGAATCTTCACATAACTGGTCTCCTCCTCAAACGGAATCAGACTTGCTTTGTACTGCTTCCCAAACAGTTCGGTGACTCGCTGCGCCAGTGTCTGCTTCGGCAGGTGATAGAGAATATCCCCATCTCCATGAAGTTCAAATTCGATATCTGTATTGGCCAGTGAACTGTTTTGAAAGGTCCCGATGATATGCTTGAGCTCCGTCGCATCGGTTTTCAGGAACTGGCGCCGGGCCGGTACGTTATAAAAAAGATTTCTAACCGCAATGGATGTGCCGTCGGCAACGGCAGCCGGTTCAAATCGTCTCTCTTCACCGCCCCAGATCTCAAGCAGTGTTCCCGACTCATCCTCCACCCGTTTGGTTTTCATCTCAACCTGCGAGATCGACGCGATCGATGCCATCGCTTCACCCCGAAACCCCATCGTCCGCACTTTAAACAGATCCTCAATCGTCTGTATTTTTGATGTGGCGTGCCGCTCAAAACAGAGTCGCGCATCCGCCTCAGACATGCCGGTTCCGTTGTCAACCACCTGTATCAGCGTCCTTCCGGCTTGCTGTACAATCAGTTTGATATGATCCGCACCGGCGTCAATCGCATTGTCGAGCAACTCCTTCGATACGGAGGCCGGACGCTGGATCACTTCACCTGCTGCAATTTTATTCGATAACTCCGGTGGCATCGACCGTATGATCGACTGCCCAATGTCTTCTGTCTGCTTCAAATAACTATCTGGTGAAAATTGGGGATTGGAAAAATGACTTTATAGGGTGGTTATGACCCAAATCACAAAAGCCAGTCCCAGAACCATCACAATTATACGGACGGTCTGACTTCTTTTGCGACTACTATTGCTCTTGAATTTTATGCGCTGACGCCTCTTGAGATCCTTCTTCGGGTCATGATATCGCAACGGTAAATCAAATTTTTTTGGTTTGGCGCGGTGGCCGAACATAGGTCTGATCATAACAAAACTGATTTTTTTTTGATTAACGATCTATCAGCCAAAATGTTCTTTAAGATACAATTTGAAGAGGGAAATTGGCACTTTTTTTTCCGATTACAACTACCATACTTTTTCATTATTTTAATGGATTAGATAAATGCTAACCTAAAAAGAGAATAGGAATGAGTTTCGATAAATTAGAAAGACCTACTGAAGGTACTGTCATTAAAAAAAATGCAGATGGATCTCTCATTGTAGGGGATGATCCGATCGTCCCTTTTATTGAAGGAGATGGAATTGGCATCGATATTACACCCGCAATGATGAACGTGGTGAACAGTGCCGTCAAAAAAGCGTACAACGGCAAGAAAAAAATCAATTGGTTTGAAGTGTATGCAGGAGAGAAAGCACTGGAAGTGTATGGAAATGATGACTGGCTTCCGCAAGATACCCTCACTGCGTTTGAAGAGTACCTTGTTGGAATCAAAGGCCCTCTCACAACACCGGTCGGAGGTGGAATTCGCTCTCTGAATGTGGCCATTCGTCAAAAATTGGATCTCTTCGCCTGTGTGCGTCCGGTGAGGTATTTTGATGGAACACCGAGCCCGGTTCGTCAGCCCGAACTCACCGATATGGTGATCTTCCGTGAAAATACTGAAGATATTTATGCGGGAATCGAATTTCAGACAGGCACCCCTGAGAATAAAAAACTGAAAGACTTTTTAATTAATGAGTTGGGAACAACCAATATCCGTTTTCCTGAAACCTCCTCACTGGGTATCAAACCGATCTCCATTGAAGGAACAAACAGACTGGTCCGTGCGGCGATCAACTATGCCATCGAGCAGAAACGAGATAGCGTAACACTGGTTCACAAAGGAAATATCATGAAGTTTACGGAAGGAAGCTTCAAAAACTGGGGTTATGAACTTGCGAAGAAAGAGTTTGGGGCTGTTGAGATTGACGGCGGACCCTGGTGCAAACTGCCAAACGGGATCATCATTAAAGATGTGATTGCCGATGCATTTCTTCAGCAGATTTTAACTCGTCCGGCCGACTATGACGTGATTGCAACGATGAACCTGAATGGAGATTATATCTCTGATGCACTCGCTGCCTGTGTAGGTGGAATCGGGATTGCACCCGGAGCCAACATCAATTACGACAGTGGAATTGCTGTTTTTGAGGCGACTCATGGTACCGCACCTAAGTATACCGGCCAGGATAAAGTAAATCCCGGGTCACTGATTCTTTCAGCTGTGATGATGCTTCGATACATGGGCTGGAATGAAGCTGCCGATCTGATTGAAAAAGGATTGGAAACCTCCATCAGTAACAAAAAAGTCACCTACGACTTCGAACGACAAATGGAAGGAGCCACTCTGTTAAAATGCTCCGAATTCGGCGACGAAATTGTGAAAAATATGTAATTTTTAGGGGGGTGTGGACACACCCCCCTAAAATACTCTTCTCGCACCCAAATACTTCCCCGCCCAATACCTATCCCCGACATTGGAAATCATCACCCCGGACGAATACGACGCATGTAAAAAATCCCCATCTTCCATCGCAATTCCCACATGAAGAATCCCCCGGTCTGTTCGGAAAAAGATCAAATCTCCCGGGCGAACGGCATGTCTCCTGACAGGATCCCCCGACTGAAGCTGTTCACGTGTGTGGCGTGGAATTGTTGTATCAAAATACTCCTCAAGCACCGTTTTTGTAAACGCTGAACAGTCAATACCACTCTTACTGCTTCCACCAAGCAGGTATGGAGCGCCTCCCCACTCATCATTAGCAGATCTCAGCTGACTCAAAACCTCTCTTCTGCTCTCAGAATTTGATGAACTTATTGAAACAACGTCTCTAACGTCAATCCCGGAGGATGGTGATGCATCCCCGGTGGATTGAGACACATCCCTGGAAATGCCACAGGCCGACAAAAAGAGGATAAAAAAGAAAAAAATCAGAATATTGTACAGATGATTGACAGTTACCATGCTAAACTTTTGATGATGAATATTGTATCTTCGATTAAATAAATGAAACACTATGCAATTACTTGTAAATATCGATCATGTAGCAACACTTCGCAATGCCCGGGGAGAAGGATATCCGGATCCAACCGAAGCTGCGATCATTTGTGAACGGGCAGGAGCGGCCGGAATTGTATTTCACCTTCGAAGCGATCGCCGTCATATTCGGGATGAAGACGTTTATAAACTGAAACGTGCCGTGCGGGGAGTTCTGGATTTTGAGATGGCAGCTTCGGATGAGATGATTAAAATCTGTAAGAAAGTGAATCCGCATCTCTGTACACTGGTTCCTGAAGGACGCGAAGAACTTACCACTGAGGGCGGACTCAATATGAAAAAAGTATATAACGATTTTGAAACCCGCGTAATGCCTGCGTTTAAAGGAACCGATATTGAGGTCAGCCTTTTTCTCGATCCAAATCCGGAAGATATTGAGTTGGCTCACAAGCTTGGGGCGAATGCAATCGAACTTCACACCGGAACATTTGCCAATGCAACAAAACCCGTTGTGATAAAACGGGAATTAGAGAGATTAAAAGTGGGGGCTCAACTGATCTATGAGCTGGGAATGAAAGTGAATGCCGGACACGGCCTCAACCTGGAAAACCTGCCGATTTTGATTGAAAATGTTCCGCATTTGGAGGACATCAGCATCGGTCACGCCCTCATCTCGAAATCAATCTACTCGGGCCTTGATCGAACCGTTAGGGAATACCTGAAGTTGATGAAATCTGACTCTAATATGAGGCTTGTATGAAACTTTTTACAACCGTCAACCCACGGTCCCTCTGTCACGTTGCAACTGACGTTCAAAAATCCTCCGTCTCACATCTCACATCTCATGTCTCACATCTCACTGAATGACAGAAACCCCACACAAATCCGGTTACGCAGCCATTATTGGGAAACCTAATGCGGGAAAATCCACGCTGATGAACCGCATACTTGGCAGCAAAATATCGATCACCACTCATAAAGCCCAAACCACCCGTCATCAAATCGTAGGCATCTACTCCAATGATGATACCCAGATCATTTTCCTTGATACTCCGGGTGTAATCACCCCAAAGTACGAGCTGCAGAAAGCAATGATGAGTACCGTGGGTCGAGCCCGATCCGATGCAGACCTGATCCTTTTTATCATGGATCCCACCGACTCACACCCTACAGATGAAGTGATCGAACTGCTCAAATCAATTCAAAAACCGATCCTGTTGATCGTGAATAAGATCGACAGTCTGGACAGTGCAGCGGCCACTATCAAAGCAAAAGCTGTTGAAGAGCGGCTTCGCATCCACTCCACCCATTTTGTATCCGCACTCAACGGGGAGGGAGTTGTTGAGTTGATTCAAGCCATCCGTGCACTTTTGATGCCGGGTCCACCTTTTTATCCTAAAGAGGATCTCAGTGAGCATCCGGTTCGATTTTTCGTCTCCGAGCTCATTCGTGAACAACTCTTTCTGCGGTTTCATGAAGAGATTCCCTACTCCTGTTCGGTGGAGGTGATCTCCTATGAGGAGGATGTGGATATCGACCGCATCAGTGCCAACATCATCGTCAATCGTAAATCTCAAAAAGGGATGCTGATCGGCAAGGGAGGCAAAGCCATCAAAGATCTCGGAATCCGCTCCAGAGAATCGATCGAAGAATTTGTCGGCAAACAGGTATTTCTCGATCTGCACGTCAAAGTCCGTGAAAAATGGCGTGAGAAAGAGAATTGGGTAAAGAACCTGGGGTATTAACAGCAAGTAGCCGGAGGCGTTTCACTATTCGCTGCACTCATGGTATCACCTCAGTCAAAAACACCATAGTGAACAGACCGGTCTCCCCTAATTTGGGAATTCCGTTCTCAAGAATCTACCTAAAAAGGTGGTTTCTCAGATTGATTGATTGCAAATTTTACAGAAACGTTACAACTAAATCGCTCAAAATAATCAAAGAAAAGGGCTTTTTTATAAAATCTGTGTAGAAGTCAAAAAAATAATTGCATTATAAATCAAAAAGGGGTTATACTTCAATCAATGAAAAATTTAGCCCTAGATAGTATCTGTTTGAACTGTATGTGTTGTTGCACATGACACCGAGGGTTTACCTATTTTTCGTTAAGAAATTGTAGAGCCCTCTGATGATCAGCAGGGCTTTTTTGTTAACCGCTTTCCGCGGATTCGTTCTTTTAAACTATTGAATTCTTATCCAGAAAGGTGGAGGGACAGGCCCTGTGATACCTTAGCAACCGGTCCCGGCAGAAATGCCGGGTTGTCAGGTGCTAAATCCTGCCCGTCACGAAATTAACGAAAGTTGATATCGGGACAGGGAAAGATGAGATGCCAGGTACATTTGTGTATAGAATTTTCATGCAAAAGCCTCTTCTTAAAATCTTTCCCACAGGATTTTTGGAAGAGGCTTTTTTTGTTTCACGATGTCGGGTTTCTCTTCAGCGCAAAACCTAACATCAAACAGATAATCATTGATAAACAAACATTGAGAAATACATTTAATAACTGGTACGATACCAAAATGCGATCCACTTCGGAGCTCTCTGCAGAGACCGATTCTGTTGAGAAGGTGTTGGATGAAATTAAAACGATCGCAATCGTTGGAATCTCCAGAAACAGTCATAAAGACAGCAATTTTGTAGGCCGGTATCTTCAGAATGCCGGTTATAAAATCATCCCGGTAAACCCGGGTGCTGATGAGATCCTGGGCGAAAAAGCATACCCGGATCTGGCATCTATTCCTGAAAAAGTAGATGTGGTTGATATTTTCATCAAACCGGAGCATGTCTCACAAATCGTAGATCAGGCACTGGAAGTGAATCCGACAGCCATCTGGCTACAGCTAGGAACAGGCGAGCATCCGGAAGAGATGAAAAAAGCGGAAGCAGCAGGAGTTATGATGCTTCAGAACCGCTGTATCAAGGTCGATCACCAATTTTTAATTCGAAACCGAAAGAAAAATTGATGCTCGGCCCGGCCTCCGACTCTTTCGGTTAACCATAAAATTCAATAAGACGAATACCAACTAAAACAACAGACAAATGAGCACAAACGGAAAAGAAAAAAACTACAAATTTGAAACGCTGCAATTACATGCAGGCCAAGAGCCCGATCCTACAACCGGATCGAGGGCTGTACCGATTTACCAGACATCTTCTTATCAATTTTCCGATACGGAACATGCGGCCACTCTCTTTGCCCTCAAAGATTTTGGCAATATCTACACCCGGATCATGAATCCAACCACGGATGTATTCGAAAAAAGAATTGCAGCCCTCGAAGGCGGTGCTGCAGCTGTGGCCACTTCATCGGGTCAGGCTGCACAGTTCCTCTCTGTCATCACTCTGGCACAGGCCGGCGACAATATCGTCTCAACCCCTAACCTCTATGGCGGTACCTATAATCAGTTCAAGGTGACGCTCCCCAGACTGGGCATCAACGTGAAGTTCGTGGATGAGCATGACTCACCGGAATCGTATGAGGCTGCCATTGATGAAAATACCAAAGCGATCTATCTTGAATCCATAGGTAATCCAAAAGGCAATGTACCCGATTTTGAAGGCATCTCTGCAGTAGCCAAAAAACATGGAATTGCATTGGTTGTCGATAACACCTTTGGTGCGGCCGGAGCCATTGTACGTCCGATCGAACACGGTGCTAACGTAGTTGTGCAATCTGCTACGAAATGGATTGGCGGACATGGAACCAGTATTGGTGGCGTGATTGTGGATGCCGGTAATTTCAACTGGGGCAATGGTAACTATCCCCTTTTTACCGATCCATCACCGGCCTATCACGGACTCAATTTCTGGGAAGTATTTGGTGATCAAGGACCTTTTGGGAATATCGCATTTGCGATCCGTGCACGAGTGGAAGGGTTGCGTGATGTAGGTCCGGCCATCTCTCCTTTCAACAGTTTTTTGCTGCTTCAGGGACTCGAAACTCTCTCTCTGAGAGCAGAACGTCATACCAAAAATGCGCAAAAACTGGCTGAATGGCTCAGTACAAATGATGCTGTCTCCTGGGTGAATTACACCGGACTACCCGATCATCCACACCATGAGAACGGGAAAAAATATCTTCAAAATGGGCGATTCGGAGCGGTTCTGACGTTCGGAGTTGAGGGCGGATATGATGCAGCCCGAAAATTCATTGAAAGCGTGGAACTGGCGAGTCATCTGGCCAATGTAGGAGATGCCAAAACACTGGTTATCCATCCATCATCAACCACACATCAGCAGTTGACTGAAAAAGAACAAGCTTCCGGTGGGGTTAAAAAAGATTTAATCCGTGTCTCGGTAGGCATCGAACATATCGACGATATCATCGCCGATTTCGAGCAGGCATTTAAGAAGTTAAAAGTGCCGGCATAAAACATACAAAACCCGGCTGAGGTTACCGGGAGTGTAACGTATATATAGCGCTAAAATAATCCCTGCAAGACACTCATTTCTGTCTTGCAGGGATATCAACTGATATAAAGAATGAACCAGGGAGTTACAAAAACAGTTTTAAATCAATCATTTACGACAGAATCAGGTTTTGAATTTCAGAACCCGGATGTGGCTTATAAAACATGGGGCACATTGAATGAATCGCGAGATAATGTGATTCTGATTTGTCACGCATTAACCGGTCATGCAGCAGCAGATGAGTGGTTCCCCGGTATTTTTGGCGAGGGAAGAATCTGCGATCCTGAAAAATATTTCATTATTTGCATCAATGTACCGGGCAGCTCCTATGGCTCCATCGGGCCCTGGACAATGAATCCTTCCACAAAAAAACCTTATCTGAACGATTTTCCCCCGATCACAATCCGGGATATGGTTCGTTTTCAACAATTTTTGTTGGATCAGCTTGAAATAGAGGGTGTTGAATTGGTGATAGGCGGTTCACTTGGAGGAATGCAAGCACTTGAATTTGTAATTATGGACAATCGGATTCAATCTGCCGTATTGATTGCGATGAGTAAAGCGCACAGCCCATGGGCGATTGGTATCAGTCATGCTCAACGAACGGCCATTCAAATAGACCCCAAATGGAATGGTGGTAACTACGATAGGGAAGATGGGCCTGCAAAGGGATTGGCAGCTGCCAGAATGATGGCGATGATTACCTACCGCACTCCTATCGATTACGAAACCAAGTTTGGCAGAGATCTGCAGAACGAAAAAGAGCTATTTCAGGTTGAATCCTATCTGAATTATCAAGGCGAGAAACTGTCCGGCAGATTTGATGCGCACTCTTATATGATATTAACAAAAGCGATGGACTCCCATGATGTATCCAGGGGTCGGGGATCTTTTTCAGATGTATTAAAGAAAGTGACGATTCCTGTTAATGTAGTGGGGATTGAAAGTGACCACCTCTACCCCATCCATGAGCAGAAAGATTTGACCGCACAATTAGGCAATGCAACCTATAGCGAGATCCGATCAACCTATGGTCATGACGCCTTTTTGATAGAGTTTGAACAGTTGAACACGATTATTCGCTCATTTTTAAAGAAAAAAGAAAAATAAATCATCATGTCAGAATTGAAAGTGTATAAGAAGCCTCAGGATAAGAATTCACCAAAAGTAAAAAAACTGTTTATAGCCGGTGTGGGCGCCGTTGGGAATACTCTGCTGAAACAGGTCTCCAGATATGGAACCGAAAAATCGTTACGTGTTTTGGGAGTATGTAATAGTCATCATCTGATGTGGTACGACAGAGTTCAAAGTAGTTACTCCCTTAGAGATCTGCTTCGTGCTCCGGATCTGGACTGGGAACGAGTCTTTCAAAAATTAACATCATACGAAAAAGGAAGTGTTGTATTTGTGGACACCACGGGTAGTTTAGAGATAGCTGAACTCTATCCGAGATTATTGGAAAATCATATCCATGTAGTCACACCCAGTAAACTTGCGAACACGCAAAAGCAAGATCGGTTTGATTTGCTGCACCGGCTTGCTGCTGAAAATGGTGTTGATTTCTTGTATGAAACAAATGTCGGAGCGGGTCTGCCCATTATTAGCTCCATTAAAGATCTAATTCTGACCGGTGATGAGATTCTTGAAATAAGTGGCGTGTTGTCAGGAACGATGACTTATCTCTTCTCTGAGCTTGATAAGGGTGGCACGTTTAGTGAAACTGTCCTTAAAGCCAGACGGCTAGGCTATGCAGAACCTGATCCCCGTGATGATCTGTCCGGAGAAGATGTAGCCAGAAAGTTTATGATCCTGGCCCGTATATGCGCACATCAAATTGAACGGGATCAACTGGAGGTTGAATCACTCATACCAAAAAATCTTCAAGATGTAGATTCATCAACCTTTCTGGAAAGACTCCATGAGTATGATGAGGAGTGGAAACGTAAATGTGAAGAGGCGGCCATTAAGAATGAAACATTGCGATACGTAGGACGCTACTATAAAGGTAACGTAGAAATTGGGATTCAGTCAGTTCCAATTTCATCCGCATTGGGCCAGCTAAAAGGTACCACCAACCAGGTATCGATTCGATCCCGTAGATACAATGACCAGCCAATGGTTATTCAGGGACCCGGAGCCGGAAAAGAAGTGACAGCAGCCGGTGTTTTAGCAGATTTGTTGAGTATTCGATAAATCCCCCACTCGCTACCACACTTACAAGTCTACTATTTTTGGCACACCCACCCTTTCATCAAAACCGGCTGTTTTGATGAAATATGACCACTTTTTATCCGGGTCTTGAGCCCGGATCCCAATAAGTAGACCTCACTGTTGACCCCCTTTGCATGTCCAACTCTCTTTACTAAACTTTTTACTTGACATCATAGACCTTTTTGAACTACATTGTGGGCAGATGTGGGGAATAGTGGGGAATAATGGTAGATCCCCTATTTTCTACGCGCGGTGGGAATAGCAATCGCCGCTTTAGCAATCACTTAAAGAGAAAAACCGTGCCAAGTTTCAAAGGGCAATATGAACACAGTGTAGATAATAAAGGCCGTGTTGCTTTCCCGGCTAAGCTACGCAAACTCGTCAACCCCGAGGCACAAGACAAATTTACCATTCTTCGCGGACTCGAACCCTGCCTCTATCTCTACCCACAAGACAGATGGGAGCAAGTGGAAAATAGACTCTCGAAGATCAATAGCTTTACTTTAAAAGGACGTACCGTTATCAGAAACTTCCTTAGATATGCTGAAGACCTCTCTTTAGATAAACAGAATCGACTTTCGCTCCCTGCCCACCTTATGGAGTACTCTATCATCGATTCTGCAGCCATATTTATCGGAAGCGGTGACCGAATCGAAATCTGGTCACCTGATAAACTGAACGAAGCAGACTCCGATTTAAGTCAGGAGTACTACCAGGAACTATTTGAACAAGTAATGGGAGATGAATATGAGAAAGGAGATTGATCTTATGACTACATTTTTCCCACATACTCCTGTTTTATTGGATACATCAGTTGAATTTCTGATTAAAGATCCCAGCGGAATCTATATCGACGCCACGTTAGGCGGTGCCGGCCATACAGTCGCTTTCTTAAACGCTCTCAATGAAAATGCGACACTCCTTGGAGTAGATCAGGATGAAGAGGCTCATGTTGCCGCTGCAGAAAAAATAGGCGATGACTCTCGTTTCATCCCAATCACCGGAAATTTCGGTTACCTCTCTACCATCATCCCAACCGAATATCATGGAAAGATATCCGGTATCTTTTTTGACCTGGGTGTCTCAACTCACCAAATCAAAGAACCGGAACGAGGATTTAGCTTTCAGCATGATGGTCCGCTAGACATGCGTATGGGAGAAATGAGTGGTATCACTGCATATGATATTGTAAACAGCTACGACTATGAAAAACTCAGAGATATCATTTTTCACTACGGCGAAGAGCGACTCAGCAGACAAATAGCAAAAGAAATTATCGATAACCGCCCGATTGAGTCCACATTAGAACTCCGAAAAACGGTTGAAAATGTTCTTTACGGACCTCATATCATCAAATCTGTTGCCAGAGTCTTTCAGGCTATTCGTATTGAAGTGAATCGTGAAATGGAGATGCTCAAAAAAGGACTCCAGGACGCTCTGGAGTTATTGGCACCCGGCGGACGCATAGTCGCGATCTCCTACCACTCTCTGGAAGACAGGCCGGTTAAGAATTTTCTGAAAAGCGGGAATTTTGACGGTGAGATTGAGAAAGATTTTTACGGCAACCCGCTTAAGCCATTAAAAGTAATCACCAAACAGATTATTACTCCATCAGATGAGGAGATTAAATCTAATCCCGCATCACGCAGCGCAAAGCTCCGTGTAGGCGAAAAAATTGCGGAGGATTAACATATGTATGTAAAGACTCCGGAACAGAAAACTTTTAAAGGAATATCCAAGGGACCTTCTTCTAATAAAAAAAGAAAGTCACTCTTGGGTAACGGATTTAAATCAGACGGCTCAGCCTCAAGTTATGGCAGACGGGTCAATAGTACCTCCACTAAAAGAAAACTTCCGGTATTTACCCCCTGGAAAGTTGTACTCGCAAGTTTTTTGATCGGAATTTGCGGGGTTCTCTACATTGGTCATGTTTTTGACACTCAACTGGCACTTGCTGAAGTCAATCGACTCGAAAATGAATTCAACAGAGTCCATAGAGTGTACAATCAGCAGAGATTGACATACGACAGGCTAACCGGACCCAAGGAGATCTATCAAAGAGCAAGACTGATCGGTTTTGTGAATTCCGGACCTGCAGATCAAGTCATCATTATTCAAGAAGAGGGTCAATGAATGACAGAAGCTCCATAATGGGACGTATGTTTCTGTTATTGGGACTACTACTACTGCTCCCTTCAGGAATCATGCTACAAATTCTCCGGGTAAATTACATCGAAGGTGATGGATACCGTGAACTTTGGAATTCTCAGGCCATCGACTTCCTTCCCATTCCCGCTCAACGCGGTAATATATATGATGCAAACGGATCTCAGTTAGCCACGAATCTCACGATCTACAAAGTAGCTCTGGACCCACAACTACTGAATAACAGAAATGAACAGATTCAGCTCATTTCACAAATAATTGCACGGCATACCGGCAGAACGGCACAATTTTACAGAAACAGAATTCAAAATGCCTCCGGTCAATCCCGTTATATCGTCCTCGAAAGAAGCGTACCTGTTCAAGTCTATGAAGATCTGAATGAACTGAACCTCAGAGCCCTTATTCTGGAAGAACAGTTCCGTAGAAATTACAATTTTGGCACGCTTGCATCTCATATTCTCGGATTCATGAATCATGATATGAATGGCATGGCCGGACTGGAGCAGAGATATAATGACATATTAAAAGGTGAAGATGGTCTGCAGCAAGTTCGTAAAGACCGATTTAACAATATCTTTGCATATGTAGGGGCCCCCCGGAAATTACCGGTTCAAGGCTATTCTCTTTTCACCACAATCGACAGTCAAATTCAAGCGATTGCTGAAGAAGAACTGGAGAGCGGACTCATAAGACATTTGGCAAAAAAGGGAACCATTATCGTCATGGATCCGAAAACAGGAGCCATTAAAGCGATGGCAAACTATCCCACTTTCAATCCAAATTCACCGGCTACCATTGAGAATGAAAACCGTAGAAATTTTGCTGTTTCTGATATTATAGAGCCGGGATCTACATTTAAGATCACCACTGCACTTGCTGCTGTCGATCAAAATTTAGTGTCGTTTGATGAACTCTTTGTAACTCCTGAAAGTGGGCATATCCAGATATATGGTCAAACCATGAGAGATCATGACCCTTTGGGCACTCTCACGTTTGAGCAGGTCATAGCGAAATCTTCCAATATTGCAACATCTGAAATTGCACAACGAATCAAACCTGAAACCTACTATCAGTATGCCCGAAACCTTGGTTTTGGTTCCCCAACTCAAATTGATCTGCCCGGAGAGTTGGAGGGGCGTCTGCAGCGACCTTATGAGTGGAGTAAAGTTACACTGCCTTGGATGTCGATCGGTTACGAAGTGCAGGCAACTCCCCTTCAAATCACACAAGCGTATGCTGCAATAGCTAATAACGGCTATCTGATGAAACCGTATGTAGTGGAATCGATCAGAGATGAATATGGGAACACAATGAGTAGCACAAAACCCAAGAGAGTTCGCAGGGTTGCAAGCGAAGAAACAATCCAAAAAATTATCCCCCTTTTCGAAGGTGTTGTATCTGATTCAGGAACTGCCGGGTGGGCAAGTATTGAGGGTTTGCGGATTGCCGGAAAAACAGGAACAGCTCAAAAATATATCGATGGCCGATATAGAACCCAATACAGGGCCAGTTTTGTCGGTTTTTTCCCTGTTGAAGATCCTGCATTTGTGATTTACGTATTGCTGGATGAACCAAGGAGCAGTATTTATGGTGGATTTACTGCCGGATCTATTTTCAAAGAAGTCGCAAATCGGGTATCCGGTCTCGGCAATGCCATTCCGCGTTCTAATCTGAATGGTCAGATAGCTCATCAAGACTCTGTTTTTGCACCAAAACTGAAAGGATTAGATACCGCAACCGCTGAAATGATTTTAAAAAGTCAACGCATCCCCTATCGAACCATTGGAAGGGGGAATATTGTCGCTGAACAAGTTCCGGAAGCCGGCAGTGAATTTGATAGAAATACCATATTGGAAGTCAGATTAACAAACAGTGTTACTGATTCAATCCCTGATGGTTATGCAGTTATTCCTGATTTACGAGATGCCAGTATGCGACAAGCTACATTTTTACTAATGAATAGAGGGCTAAAAATTGAAACCATGGGTTCAGGCACAATTTATACTCAATTCCCTAAAGCCGGTGATCTGATGCAAAAAGGCAAGACAGTCACAGTGAGGGGAAGAGCCCGAAGTATGAATCCAACAACAACCATAGCAGCTAATTCATGACAATCGATCAACTCATAGAGTTCTGTAAACCGGTCTCCCTGGAAGGCTCAAATCCGGAGACCATTGGAAAACTATGTCAAGATTCGAGAGTTGTTGAAGAGAACGACATCTTTATCGCTGTTTCAGGAATAACATCGGATGGACATAACCATATCCAAGAAGCTATTGGAAATGGGGCTACCGTTGTTATTACTGAAGAAGATGTCCAATTACAGTCTGATATTCTACATATCACTGTAAATGATACCCGAAAACTGTTAGGACCCCTTGCACAATGGATGGTGGGTAACCCCGCCAAAAAATTGGTCATAACAGGGATAACCGGGACAAATGGCAAAACAACCGTTTCAACGTTGGTGTGGCAAATACTCACCAAAATGGGTTATCAGGCATCTCTGCTTGGAACGGTTGAAAAACGGGTAAATCAGAAACAAATCCATAGCAGACTCACGACATCAGACCCAATCGAACTGGCAAATGACATGCGCCAGATTGTTGATGCAGGCAGTACCCATCTGGTTATGGAAGTATCATCACATGCCCTGAGTCAGAATAGAGTTTCGGGTCTCTCCTTTGCAGTTGCCGCTTTTACAAATTTGAGTCATGATCATCTCGATTATCACAAAACAATGGAAGAGTATGCCTCTGCAAAAAAGATTCTGTTTAACTCATTGCACAACAAAAGCTGGGCCATTATAAATGTAGATGATGCAAAAGGTGAATGGATGGCCAACTCTACTCCGGCTAAAGTTCTCTCATTCAGCCTGAAAGGAAAAGGCCTTATCAATGCCAGGGTTCTAAGTTCCAACCCTGATGGAATGGATATCAAGGTTGATGATACATCTTTTCACACTCCATTGGCCGGAGATTTTAATGCTTATAACGTAGTGCAGGCATTATTAATCTCAACGGCTCTCGGATTGGATGGTTCTAAAGTGAGCGACGTGCTGGACGAGTGTATTGGTGCGCCCGGAAGATTAGAAAAAGTGTCGCATCCCGATCCGGATCTCAAGGTTCCAACCATTTTTATCGATTATGCACACACACCGGATGCTCTGGAAAATGTAGCATCGACACTAAAAAAACTGAAGTCAAAACGCGATAAACTGATAATTCTTTTTGGGTGTGGTGGCGATCGTGATCGTAAAAAAAGGCCGGAAATGGCTCTCATTGCTGAAAAATATGGGAACCGGGTTGTCGTAACCTCTGATAATCCACGGAGCGAAGATCCACTTGAGATTATTGATGATATCATGGTCGGTTTTAAGAAACCTGAACAGGTTACTGTGATACCCAACAGAGCAGAAGCAATCAGAAAAACTATCTCTGAGGCGAATCATAAAACAATGATCCTTATTGCAGGTAAGGGGCATGAAACCTATCAGGAAATTCATGGTGAACGAATTCACTTTGATGACCGGGAACATGCACTCTCCGCCTTGATGAAAAAAAATGGCAATCCTGAAACTGAGGAGGTTCACTGATGTTATTCGAACTGATCTCATGGCTGGATGGCTTATACAATATTCCCGGATTCGGTGCATTTGAATTTATCACCACCCGTACAGCTTTTGCAGCCGCTACAGCACTTCTGATAAGCCTGTTTATCGGTAAAAAAATCATACGTTGGCTGATAAAAATGCAGCTCAAGGAGACCATTCGAGATGATATCGGATTGAACACGCATTTAGCCAAAGCAGACACACCCACAATGGGCGGTGTGATCATTATTTTTGCAACCGTCATACCGGCACTCCTATGGATGAGTATAACCAGTGTATACACATGGATGATCGTTTTTGTTGTTTTAGTGCTCGGATTAGTCGGTTTTATTGATGACTATATCAAAGTTGTCAAAAAGAACAAATCCGGCCTCCATGGATGGTTTAAAATAATAGGCCAGGTCTTAGTCGGATTGGTCTTGGGAAGTGTCCTCTACTTCTGGCCCCCATTTCAAGAGTTCAATACCATCACAACCGTACCTTTTTTGAAGGATGTTCATATAGATTACGCCTTCTGGGGAGAGGAGTATGGCTGGTTAATCTATATCCCCGTTGTCATTTTTATCATCACTGCCGTGAGTAATTCGGCAAATCTTACAGATGGCTTGGATGGTCTGCTTTCCGGTACCTCCGCTATCGCCGGTGTTGTACTCGGTCTATTTGCCTATGTATCCGGAAGAGTTGATTTCTCATCATTCCTAAACATCATGTATTTGCCGGAAGCAGGTGAACTCACAATATTCGCTGCTTCCATGGTGGGAGCTTGTTTGGGTTTTTTATGGTATAACTCCAACCCCGCCTCTGTTTTTATGGGTGATACCGGTTCACTGGCATTGGGCGGCGCGATGGGTGCCCTCGCTATCATGATTCATAAAGAACTTTTGCTTCCCATTATTTGTGGAATTTTTGTTGTTGAAGCCGTTTCCGTCATAATTCAAACGACCTGGTTTAAGTACACCCGAAAAAAATATGGTGTGGGCAGACGGGTATTTCTGATGACACCTATTCATCACCATTTTGAAAAACAGGGATGGGCTGAGTCCAAAATTGTCGTACGATTCTGGATTGTCGCCATTCTGCTGGGAATTTTAAGTTTATTAACCCTGAAATTACGATGAAAGATCTGAAAGGAAAACATATCGTAATTGCCGGTGCCGCCCGAAGTGGAGTGGCCGCTGCTATCCTTCTGAAAAATAAAGGAGCGCTGCCATTTGTATCTGATTCAGGGAAAATGATTCCAGCGTCAGCTGAACGCCTGAACGAATCAGGTATCGAATTCGAAGCCAATCAACACTCTGAACGTGCTTTGAACGGTGAGTTTTTAGTTGTGAGTCCGGGTGTACCCACATCGTCCACGATTGTTCAGCATTATTTATCAAACAACCGGCCTGTATTCTCCGAAATTGAATTGGCTAGCTGGTTTAATGACTCTCCAACTGTCGCTGTAACCGGGAGCAATGGAAAAACAACGGTTGCCAACTGGCTCGCTCATACATGGAAACTGGCCGGAAAGAAATATATCCTGGCCGGCAATATTGGCACAGCTTTTACCGATCAGGTGAACGAGTCGCATCCCGACAAAACAGCCCTTTTGGAGATCAGCAGTTTTCAGCTGGATCATATTGATACCTTTCGGTCCGATGTAAGCATCCTTTTAAATATTACAGAGGATCATCTCGACCGGTATAACCACGATTTTACTCAGTATGTAAACTCTAAACTGAAGATTACAAAGAATCAAACCTCTTCAGACTGGTTTATATACAATTTTGACGACCCTATTATCTCAGAACACGCATTGGAACTATCCAATAAAAACAACAGCCCTAACATCTTAGCCTTTTCAAATTCTAAAGAGGTGCCCAATGGTGCCTTTATTCGAAACGGCTCCCTGATCCTAAAACTCAACAACGAGGAAGAAAATCTTATGCAAATTGGAGAAATCGGACTATCCGGAACACATAATCTGCAAAATGGCATGGCCACAGCGCTGGCCGCAAGAGCTTCAGAAATTAAAAATGAGTTTATCCGCGAAAGCCTGAAAAGTTTTGAGGGGGTCCCCCACCGACTTGAATTCGTTCGCGAGTATAAAGGCATCAAATATATCAATGACAGTAAGGCAACCAATGTAAATGCCGTTTGGTACGCATTGGACAGTTTTAATGCACCCATGGTGCTCATTCTGGGTGGAAGAGATAAAGGAAATGACTACAGCCTGCTGAGCCATCAAATACGCGAAAAGGTTCATACGATCGTAGCGATTGGTGAAGCCCGGGAACTGATCAAGAAACAACTTAAAGATGTGGTCCCAAATTTACTGGAAGCAAAGAGTATGAAGGATGCAGTCAAACAATCAAGAAATGTAGCTAAACGAGGTGAAATTGTATTGATGAGCCCTGCCTGTTCTTCATTCGACATGTTTGATAACTACGAACACCGTGGCAACGAATTTAAACAAGCCGTACTAAACCTTTAACTCAAAACTCAAAACTCAAAACTCAAAACTCAAAACTCAAAACTCAAAACTCAAAACTCAAAACTCAAAAAAAACTGTATTACACAACACCAAATAGCAAAATAGGATCGATATTCGGCACCACTGAAGAGGAGCTCGAACTGCCGAAGTATGGGAGCGATCAAATCCTCTTTGTATCCATTATCATTCTGATGATTATAGGCACTCTTGCTGTGTTTTCTTCTATCGCATTTTTCGCCCAAACTCACGGAACCACGGCCGGAACATTGGTTACGTCTCATATCGTGAAACTGGCGATTGCTTTCCTGTTTATGGTTTTTATTTCAAAATTAAACTATACCATTTTAGCCCGGTTTAGCAGGGTTCTCATGGTTTTGAGCTGGATTCTGCTGATTGCAGTTATCTTTTACGGTGATTTTGTTTTTGGGGCGCGGCGATCTCTTTCCATTGGCGGACTCTCTTTCCAACCCGCATCATTTGCCGCTATAGCTCTTATTATACACGTTTCAGTACTTCTTCATGAAAAACAGGAGTATATAAAAAGTTTTAAACGCGCATTTCTGCCGATTATGTTCTGGATTACAATTACATGTGGTTTGATTGCTGTCGAGGATTTTAGCAGCGCAGCCATCTTGATGGGTATAGCCGTTTTTATGATGTTTGTTGGCAGAATTAGTGCTCCTCAGATCTTTGCACTGATATTAATCGGTATCGTTGGCAGCGCCGGTTTTATATCCACATCAGCTGAACGTCAAAGCCGGGTGAATCAATACGTTACTCAAATTACGGATTTAAATAGCTCAAATTTTGAATCGGGGACCGGTTATCAGGCACAGCAGGCTCATATCGCCATTGCTCAGGGTCAACTTTTTGGTGTCGGTATCGGCAAGAGCACACAGAGAGATTTTCTCCCCGCCCCTTATAACGATTTTATTTTTGCCATCATCGCAGAAGAGTACGGTATCATTGGATCCTTTTCTGTAGTCATCATTTTCACCTTGATCCTGTTGAGAGGTATCGCCGTTGTTGCGCGTCACGCGCCGGATGTACTCGGCACGTTAATGGCACTCGGGGCCACTCTCATGATCACCATGTATGGATTTGTGAACGCAGCCGTGGCCACAGGGATCATGCCGGTTACCGGTCTGCCCATGCCGTTCATCAGTTATGGGGGAACAAGCATGCTCTTTGCCGGAATGATGATGGGCATCCTGCTAAATATTTCAAAGTATAACACGCATGAGCGTGTACGATTTTATAACGGATAATGACTGTAAATACGAACATATCATCCACAGACACCCTCACCTCTGCCGGAGAGCCTAAACGGTTTCTCCTGGCAGCGGGTGGTACGGGTGGTCATGTTTACCCGGCGATCGCAATCGCAGAGGCGTTGAAGAAGGCCTCTCCCAATAGTGAGTTCCTCTTTGTGGGAACAAGGGATCGCATGGAGTGGGAAACGGTTCCTCACTATGGATTTCGTATCAAAAGCATCTGGATCAGTGGTTTTCACCGATCTTTCACACTCAAAAATCTGCTTTTCCCGGTTAAACTGTTCATAAGTCTTATTCAAAGTTTACGAATCATCAACGCATTTAAACCGGATGTGGTAATCTCATGCGGCGGTTTTGCATCCGGACCCATTGGCTGGGTCGCAGCAAAATCCGGTATTCCACTCATTTTGCAAGAGCAGAATAGTTACCCCGGCGTCACAACCAAACTATTGGCTAAATACGCGAGTATCATCTTTACGGCTTATGATCATGCCGCTAAATATCTGCCTGCAGAGAAGATCATCCTCTCCGGAAATCCGGTCAGGACTGCCATCGGAAAACCGGATGTATATGAAGCGCTTGCGACGTTCAATTTCACATCCGATCGCCCTACACTGCTGGTTCTGGGTGGAAGCGGCGGTGCAAAGGCCATTAATGATGCAATGTCGATCCACATTGATAAACTGCACAATGAAATGGAACTGCAGATTATCTGGCAGTGTGGAAAAAATTATCTGGATGAACTTTTAGACCGGGTGAACACATCACAATATCCGAATTTACGATTACAGGCATACATCCATGATATGTCATCAGCCTATCGTGCAGCAGATCTGGTAGTAACCCGATCCGGTGCCGGTACATGCAGTGAACTGATGAACCTGGGTCAGCCGGCTATTCTGATCCCCTCTCCCAATGTGGCAGGAGATCATCAGAAAAAAAATGCTGAAGCGATTGCTTCATTTTATGCAGCTGTGTTGATCGACGAATCACAAATTGAAAAAGAGCTGGCTGATATCGTCGCTGAGACCATCTTGAATAATGAAAAGCTGTTGGAGATGCAGAAAGCAATGTTGAAACTTGCGAAACCAAATGCAACAAAAACCATCTCAAAAGAAATTTTAGCACTAGTAAACAGAAGCGAATCATGACACCAACGATACAAAATCAACCTCTTTTTGGACGAACCAACCATATCCACATGGTCGGTATTGGAGGAATTGGTATGAGCGGCATGGCCGAAATCCTTCTTCACCGGGGATATAAAGTGTCCGGATCGGATCAAAGTGGATCAGAAACAACAGACCGACTCAAAGAACTGGGAGCGACAATTTATGTAGGCCATAATGCCTCAAATATAAACGACGCCGATGTTGTGGTTTATACAAGTGCGGTGAAGGCAGTCGAAAATGAAGAAACCCGTGAAGCTATTGCTCAGCAAATTCCCGTAATCAAGCGCTCTGAAATGCTTGCTGAGTTAATGAGAATGAAGTATGGCATCGGCATCGCCGGTACACACGGTAAAACAACAACTACGACCATGACCGGCCACGTGATTCAGGATGGACAGTTTGATCCTACCATTATTGTCGGCGGTAGAGTTCATAGTTTTGATAAAACTAACGCAGTCGTTGGCAAGGGCGATATTATCATCGTTGAAGCGGATGAGTATGACAGAACATTTTTAAAGCTCACTCCTAATATTGCAGTGATCACGAATATTGAAGCCGAACATCTGGACATCTATAGTGACCTGGACGACGTAAGGCACGCATTTACCGAATTTGCAAACAAAGTTCCATTTTATGGAGCTGTGATTGTCTGCCTGGATGATCCTGAAGTACGAAGCATTTTACCCAATATCGAAAGAAGAGTCATCACCTATGGATACAATCCACAAGCGATGATTCGAGCCACTAAAGTTACACATGAGACATATACCAGCACATTTACTGTGGTCTCTGATGATAAAACATATGGCACCATTAAGTTGTTGGCACCGGGCGATCACAATGTGAAAAATGCCCTTGCTGCCATTGCCGTAGGTATTGAACTGGGAATCCCATTTGAACGAATTAAATCGGGATTGGAACGGTTTGAAGGGGTCTTCAGACGATTTCAGATTAAACTCAATAGCGAGAACCTGATCGTCATTGATGACTATGCACATCACCCGACTGAAGTGCAGGCAACCATTCAAGCCGCCAGAAGCGGGTGGCCCGATCGTCGGATTATCGCCGTTTTTCAGCCTCATCTCTACTCCAGAACGCAACAGATGTATAAGGAATTTGGACTCTCCTTTTTTAACGCAGAGGTGCTGATTGTCACAGATATCTATCCATCTCGCGAAAAACCGATTGAGGGGATAACAGGTAAAATGATCTCCGATACGGCAAAAAATTATGGTCACAAGGATGTACACTTTTTAAGTGACAAAGCATTACTGCCCAATAAATTACAAGAAATTATCAAAGACGGTGATATCGTGATCACCATGGGTGCCGGTGATATCTACAGATATAATCAAAATTTTGTGGATCAAGTCAGTAATTCTCAAAAATGATGAAAAAAGGCGAAAAACATATAAAAACCGATAAAAGAGCCGGATTTTCCTCTCTTTTCGGGATAGGTGTGGCATTCATCCTTCTGGGACTCGCTGTGTTTGCCGGTTTTTATATGGAGAAGAACACATATATCAACTCTGTAGAATTTAATGGCACTTATTTTGTCAATGAAAGTGAACTGTTATCTGTAATAGACTCCCCTATTGGCATCAGAGCCGATAGTGTTCGGTTTGATTCTCTTTTTGAAAGGTTAAAGAGTGTTCCCTATGTGAAGGATGTTGCCGTGAAAATGAGCATCCGCGGAAAACTCACTTTTCTGATCAAAGAACATCAACCATTAGCCATGCTGGTTCAGGGTTCCAATCGAAGATATCTATCTGAAGGTGGAAATATACTTCCCATCGTGCCGGAACATATTCTTAATGTCCCGCTGGTCTATGGAATTGACACAAAACAGATTGCCGATACAACAAGAACCAGCCCCTACTGGCAAGCGGAAGAGTTCTTGATCGCAGCTCAAAACAGTGAAGTTGCATGGGCTACCCTTAGTGAAATTGCCTGGACTCAAAATGAGGGTATTGTTGCATTAACCCATGATAATGGAGTCAAACTGATCTTTGGTCAGGGCGATTATGAAGGAAAACTGGACCATTGGAGAGCCTTTTACTCAGAGGTAGTATCCAGAGAAGGCATACAATCATTTGAAGTGATCGATCTTCGATTCAGAGATCAAATCGTAACCAGAAATTTTTAAAACACAATTTAGCAATCATAAATCCCCGCTTATGTCAATAGAAAATGAAAATGAACGAATCGTCGTCGGCCTCGATATAGGTACAACTAAAGTATGTGCAGTTGTCGCATCCATTAACAGCCAGGATAGAATTCACATTTTAGGGGTCGGTAAAGCACCCAGTGAAGGATTAAATCGTGGTGTGGTTGTCAATATCGATAAGACTGTAAATGCCATTAAAACTGCGATCAAACAGGCTGAACTGGCATCCGGGATTGAAGTGAATTCGGTAAATGTGGGAATTGCGGGCGATCACATTCGAAGTATTCGCAGTAAAGGTGTGATAACGATTAATAACAAGGATAAAGAGATCACCGTAGAGGATGTCGAACGAATTCTAAAAGATTGTCAACAGATCATGCTGCCACCGGATCAGCAAATTCTGCACGTGATTCCTCAGGAATTTGTGGTAGATGGACAAGATGGAATTACCGATCCGGTTGGCATGAGCGGTATGCGAATGGAAGCTGAAGTACACATTATCACCGGACTGGTTTCTGCAGCTAAAAATCTCTATCGGTGTGTTGAACGAGCCGGTTATCTGGTTGCCGATATCATTTTGGAACCTCTCGCTTCTTCCTATGCAGTACTTGACGATGAAGAAAAAGAGGCCGGTGTTGTACTGGTTGATATTGGGGGTGGAACTACAGATCTCGCAGTATTTCAGGAGAATACAATTCGTCACACCGCAGTCATCGCAATTGCCGGTAAAAAAGTAACGGATGATATAAAAATCGGCCTCAGTGTTCTGGAGGATCAGGCTCAAACTCTGAAACATCAACATGGAGAATGTTTTGTTGACATGATCACTGAAGATGAATCGATCACGATCCCCGGTATTGCAGGCAGGCCACCAAAAGAGATTACAAAAAGCATACTGGCAAAAATTATTCAAGCCAGAATGGAAGAAATTCTTGAAATCGTAGCCATCGAAGTGAAGAGAAGCGGTTATGCTGAATCTCTGAGCGCCGGTATCGTTATCACCGGCGGTGGTTCCCTGATCAAGAATGTGTGTCCATTAGCTAACGAAGTATTAGGCATGGACGCTAAAATTGGACGGCCTTTGGGTCTGGCCGGCGGACTGATCGAAGAAGTGAACAGTCCGATCTATGCTACCAGTGTAGGATTGGTACTTCATGCTTTGAAAGCAGAGGGGACTGAAAATCAACAACTCTCACCCTCTTCCTCGAAAGGTGCAGGAGTTGAAAAAGTGATGAATACCATCACCGAACGTATGAAGAGCTGGTTTAAAGAACTTTAACAAACAATCATTTAGCAATAACAAACAATCACGCAATCTACAGACAAGGTTAACAGCAATCACAAAAGGAGAACATTATGGACTATAAAACATCACGCTTTAGCTTTGACGAAAAAGGTCAGGATAATGCGAAGATCAAAGTGATCGGAGTTGGCGGTGGCGGCGGAAATGCCATCAACAACATGATCAATAAAGGATTGGATAGTGTGGAGTACATCGCACTGAACACAGATGCGCAAGCATTGAAGAATAACTCGGCGGATATCACGATCCAGGTCGGGGCAAACCTCACGTCCGGACTCGGAGCAGGCGCACGGCCTGAAATTGGCCGGGAAGCCGTAGAGGAAAATCGTCATGAACTCGATGAAGCGATCGATTCGGCCGATATGATTTTTATTACTGCCGGTATGGGCGGTGGAACCGGGACCGGAGGAGCTCCTGTTGTTGCAGGTATCGCCAAACGGAAAGGAATATTAACGGTTGGTATTGTAACCACACCGTTTCATTGCGAAGGGAAAGTACGGATGAAATACGCATTGGATGGTATTGCAGAGCTGAAAAAGAACTGCGATACAGTCATTGTGATTCCAAATGAGCGACTTTTGGATATTTCAGACGAGAACACATCTCTGATGGAAGCCTTCGAAAATGCAAACGAGGTTCTCTACAATGCAACCAAAGGGATTTCGGATCTGATTCTGATGCCGGGTGTCATTAACCTGGATTTTGCAGATGTCCGGACAACAATGATGGATGGAGGCGCCGCCATTATGGGATCGGCCACCGCCAGCGGACCCGACCGTGCAGAAATTGCCGCCAGAGAGGCGATTAACTCTCCTCTATTGGATGGAGTCAGTATTCGAGGTGCACGAAATGTACTGGTGAACATCTCATCCGGCAGTAACCTCGGTATGAGAGAAACGACCACTGCAACAAGTATCATCCAGCAGGAGGCCGGTGAAGATGCAGAAATCATATTGGGTACCGTTCTGGACGAATCATTTGGTGATGAACTTCGTGTGACGGTTATCGCAACCGGATTTGAGCTTAATGACTCAAGAAATCAAACGAATGTTTCGATTAAATCGAACAGTCAGCCCGAGCCGGTAAAGAATGAAACCCGATCCATTGCACTGCCAAAAGCTGCTGATATTACTCGTAAGCGAGTTGTAAGCACTGATGGCCCCTACTACAAAGGCGAGAAAAACCTGAAAACGCTGGATCAGCCGGCTATCCATCGCCGGGATCTGAAATATATCCGGACGATTGATGAGGCAGAAGCGGATCAAGATATGACACAAGCGGCTCCGGAGATGAAAAAAGCGAGCAATGATGAACACTCCATGGTCAATAGCGATGAGAGAATTGATAAGCGCAATTCAGATCAGCCCGCTTTTCTTCGGAAAATCATGGATTAACCGTTTCATTTTCTCCTACGATTGTAAAAAAAGCAGGTGCTCTTTACCTGCATTAGATTGCTAAATCAAAAGGAGTCTCCTTGATTGGGGGCTCCTTTTCTATTTATATCCCTTTCTGCTGAAGTATCTTTTTTCTATACTGTAGTTCGTTAAAAGGTGGATAGACATCCTTAATGTGTCTTCACACACCAACGTGGTTGACCTCCAATTAAATCTGTAAAATGAAGTCTCTATTACTGGTTACGTTTTTAACCTTGCTGTTCACAACCGCATACTCTCAGGATACAGGTAGTGGACTCGATTTCCTGAATATCGGCCCATCAGCCAGATCCCTTTCCCTCTCTCAAGCTACCTCAGCAGCCACTGTTGGACCCTCCTCTATCTATTCAAACCCCGCTCTGTTAGCACTGGAACCGAGCAGCAGTGCAGAAGTCAATTATACTCTCTGGATCTCAGAAGTAAACAATCAGTTCGCTGCTTTTAACTTCAAAAAAGATCAAACCGCTTATGCTTTTGCAGTTTTTAATTCAGGTAGCGGTGGATTTGAAGCCAGGGATATGCCCGGATTATCTGCAGGTAATTTTTCAGTCGGTTATCTCTCTATCGCAGGTGCAGTGGCGCGTGAAATAGGCCCGTTATCCTTTGGAGTTACAGCGCAGTACCTCAGAGAGGAGGTTTTTCAATTCAGGGCAAATGGATTTGCCTTTACCGGCGGTATTTCAGCTCAATTTCTTGAAGAGAGAGTAACGGCAGGATTCTCCGTCAATAATTTGGGCGATATGGAGAGTCTGGATGAACAGTCTACAAATCTCCCCTCTTCGATAAATGCAGGGGTAAATATTGACTTGATTGAATTTACATCAACCGGCTTTAATGACCTGCCCATTCTTATTTCGTTTCTGGCAGATTGGAAAAAACCCCTTGAAGAAGTGGCCGTCTCCAGTGCATTTGAAGGCGATCCTACCGATGATTTTATCACATTGGCATTGAATGTAAATGCCGGAGATCTGCTTTATTTTCAATCCGGATACCGGTTTGGTCCAACCGAAAGACCGTTTAGTCTTGGATTGGGACTATCTATAAACCCCGTCAGAGTGAACTATGCACTGGTCCCCTTCTCAACCGGATTTGGAACCGTCCACTCTTTTGGTGTGCAATACTACTTTTAAATGGCTCTAAAACCTGAACGTCCATGAACCGACTCGCTGAGGAAAAAAGTCCATACCTGCAACAACATGCAACGAATCCTGTAGATTGGTACCCATGGGGTAATGAAGCGTTCAACAAGGCCGAAGAAGAGGATAAACCGATATTTTTATCCATAGGCTATGCTACCTGCCACTGGTGCCATGTGATGGAGCATGAGAGTTTTGAAGAGAATGATGTAGCGGAGTGGATGAATCGTGTATTTGTCAATATCAAAGTGGATCGTGAGGAACGGCCTGATATCGACCACACCTACATGACCATCTGCCAAATGCTGACGGGCCAGGGTGGCTGGCCTCTCACCATCATCATGACTCCGGATAAAAAACCGTTCTATGCAGCTACATATCTTCCTAAAGAGTCCAGGCCACAACGAATTGGTATGCTCGATTTGGTGCCGGCCATTCAGAAAGCGTGGACTGAAGATCGAAAAAATATTCTCGAATCTGTAGAACGTATTATCAATGGTTTTTCCAAAACCCTGGATCTGGGCAAAGGGAGCTCCCCTCTTCCTGATGATATCATACTACAAACACTAAATGAACTTTCAGCCCGGTTTGATGTGGATCTCGGTGGATTTGGCAACTCTCCAAAATTCCCGGCGGCGCATAATTTAATCTTCCTGATGGATCAGTTTCATTTAACCGGGGAGAATAAATATCTGCAAATGGCTGAGTTAACACTGGAAAAAATGCGATTGGGAGGTATTTGGGATCATATTGGTTTCGGTTTTCATCGATATTCGACCGATCGTGAGTGGCTCTTGCCACACTTTGAAAAAATGCTTTATGATCAGGCTATGCTGCTTCTTGCCTATGCAGAAGCATGGAGTGCCACAGGAAATCCACTATTTGAAGAAACCGTCTATGAAATTACAGCGTATATCGACGACTGCCTGACATCTCCGGAAGGAGCATTCTACTCGGCGGAAGATGCCGATAGCGAAGGAGAAGAGGGGAAATTTTATGTCTGGAAAGTTGACGAATTGAATAAACTATTAACTCCGGAAGAGAGTAAACAGTTTTTGAATACCTATCAGATCGATGAAAATGGGAATTTTCGGGATGAGGCTACCGGACATAAAACAGGAGCAAATATTCCCCATTTGAAATCTGACCTATCTGAATTAGCAAAAAATAGAGGCATTGAACCCGATCTACTCAAGGGTGAACTAGAACAAATTCGTTCAAAAATCAAAACAGACCGAGATACTCGGATCCGCCCACTGCTCGATGATAAAATTTTAACTGACTGGAACGGTTTGATGATCGCTGCATTTGCCCGGGCCGGTTCTCTGTTAAACGATCATCGTTTACTTGAAAAAGCAGAAAAAGCATGGGAGACTATCAGCCGGTATTGTATGAAAAAGGATCATACCCTTTTGCACCGCCTCAAGGATGGAGATGCCGCTATTGAAGGGATGGCAGATGATTATGCCTTTTTGATCTTCGGATTGCTTGAGCTCTATCAGGCAACATTTAACCCGGATTATCTTGAAACTGCACTGAAACTTCAGAAACAGTTTGATGATCTTTTTTATGATGATGAACATGGTGGGTATTATTTTACAGCAAAGAGTGCTGATCAACTTTTGGGGCGTCAAAAAGAGATCTATGATGGAGCGTTACCCTCTTCCAATTCTGTTGCAGCGTTGAATTGTTTTCGATTGTTTTCATTGACAGCAAAATCTGATTACAACGATCGATTTCAACAACTTTTCAGAGCTTTTTCAGATCCAATATCGGATTCTCCGGCCGGGTATGCGGCAGCTTTGCAAGCTCTGAGTCTGGATTTGGCAGGTGCATCTCAGATTATCATCACCGCTCGCGAATATAATAGTGAAGTACAACTCACCATCAATAAGCTTAAAAAAGTCGCCTCACCGGGATCTGTTTTCATTTTGAAAACGCATAAAAATAGTAGTCAAATCGACAAATGTTCTGATTTGCTGAAAAATTATCTCGTCGATGATCAGATCACAATCTATGTCTGCAGCCGGTTCAACTGCAAAACGCCGGTCCATACGGTTGAAGAAGCTTTAGAGATACTGACTCAGTAGTGGTCATTCACACACAAAAATGATTATATTCAGGTTCTTCATTAAATTGAAAACAGTATCATAATATATCACCTACTATGACTTCAAATAACGATGGAACCGTCACTTACAGCTGTATAAACAATATTGGGACAGTCGAATTTTATCACCCTAAAGGAAATTCTCTACCGGGGTATCTGCTAGAGAATATTAGTGACACCATAATTAAAGCCGGTATGGATCCGGATTGCCGCGTCATTATCTTTAAAAGTTCGGGAGATGGAGCATTTTGTGGAGGAGCATCCTTTGATGAATTTGCTAAAATCGATAGTGCAGAAAAGGGCAAAGAATTCTTTATGGGTTTTACTCATGTGATTAATGCAATCCGTACCTGTCCTAAAATGGTGATCACCAGAGTTCAAGGCAAAGCGATTGGCGGGGGTGTAGGCCTGGCCGCTGCAGCCGATTTCTGTATCGCAATGAAGGGTGCTTCCGTAAGATTAAGTGAGCTGGCCATTGGTATAGGTCCATTTGTAGTGGGTCCGGCAGTCGGTAGAAAAATTGGTGTTTCTGCATTTTCCACCCTCTCTATAGATGCAACAACCTGGCACGATGCGGAGTGGGCCTATGCAAAAGGGCTCTATAACAAATTGGCATCCACATCCGGTGAATTGGATACGATGGTTTCAAATCTTGCCAGAGAGTTGGCTAACAGTAATCCGGAAGCGATTAAAAACCTAAAAGAGATTATTTGGCAGGGAACCGGTCATTGGGATGCAACCTTAGAACAGCGTGCAGAAATTAGTGGCAGATTGGTGCTTTCCGATTATACCAAAAAATATATCCAAAAGATGAATCTGTAGAACAAAATCCGGATATTCAATTTATTGCTACTGAATAACACAGGCCATTATCGCCTCTAATATATTTGCTATCATTCATGAATAATCTGAATAGTACAACTGATAAGGTTAATAAACGCGATACCTACTACGAAAAAATCCCCACAACCATCTTCCAGGATAGTGCAGAAGCATCCATTAAAGTTGCACTTGAGATTGCGGATCTTATAAAAAAAAGAGACCAAGAGAGTAAAAAAGTTGTGTTAGGATTGGCAACCGGATCTACACCGGTGGCCGTATATGATGAGCTTGTCCGCCTGCACCACGAGGATGGACTCTCTTTCCGGAATGTGATCACATTTAATCTGGACGAATACTATCCCATCAAACCGGACTCCCTTCAAAGTTATGTTCGGTTTATGAATGAACACCTGTTTGATCATATTGATATTCCTAAGAATCAGATTCATATCCCGGATGGCACTATATCTGAAGAAGATGTTTCTTCCTATTGTGGAAAATATGAGGAGTTGATCCGTGAGGCCGGAGGTATTGACATTCAGCTTCTTGGAATCGGGCGAACCGGTCATATCGGTTTTAATGAACCGGGATCACGGCCCGACTCCCCCACCCGCCTGATCACTCTCGATCAGGTTACACGAAAAGATGCGGCCAGTGATTTTTTCGGTGAAGAGTATGTTCCCCGAAGAGCCATCACCATGGGTGTGGGAACCATTTTAAAAGCTAAAAAGATCTATCTGATGGCTTGGGGTGAGGGAAAATCTGAGATGATTCGTCAGACCGTGGAGGGTGAAATCAAAGAGAGTATACCTGCCTCCTATCTGCAAAAACATCCAAATACAACCATTGTAGTGGATGAAGCGGCCTCTGCAAAATTGAAGAGAGTGAACACTCCATGGCTCTTAGGTCCATGCAGTTGGGATGATGTATTGACCCGAAAAGCAGTAGTGTGGCTCTGTCAGAAGCTGGACAAACCGATTTTAAAGCTGACCGACGAAAATTACAACGAAAATGGAATGGCGGATTTGATCACCACCAAGGGTCCGGCCTACAATACAAACATTCGCATTTTTAACGAACTTCAGCACACAATCACCGGATGGCCCGGGGGCAAGCCGAATGAAGATGATAAGTACCGTCCCGAAAGGAAGGCACCCTTCCCGAAACGAGCTCTCATCTTCAGTCCGCATCCGGATGATGATGTGATTTCGATGGGAGGAACATTGATCCGGCTCGTTGACCAAAAACATGAGGTGCATATCGCCTATCAAACCTCCGGCAATATTGCCGTTTTTGATGATGATGTGGTTCGTTTTGCAGATTTTGTGATCGACTATTCTGAGGCTTTTGGTATGAAAGAGCAGAAAGCCGAAAAACTGTTTCGGAAAGTAAATGAGTTTCTAAAAAATAAAAATCCGGGCCAGATTGATTCGCCTGAAGTTAAAATGATTAAAGGGTTGATCCGAAGAGGAGAAGCAAAAGCGGGTGGACGATATTGCGGGGTACCGGATGAACATATGCATTTTATGGATATGCCTTTTTATGAAACCGGGACTGTAAAAAAGAAACCGATCAGTGATGAAGATATTCAGATTACCGTTGATTTAATGCGGGAAATCAAACCTCATCAGATCTATGCAGCCGGTGATCTATCCGACCCGCATGGCACTCATCGGGTCTGTCTGAAAGCAGTTTTTGCGGCATTAGAGATTGTGAAAGAAGAAAAGTGGGCAAAAGATTGCTGGGTGTGGCTCTATCGTGGTGCATGGCAAGAGTGGGATGTGAATGAAATTGAGATGGCGGTTCCTCTCAGCCCAAATGAGCTGAGGAAAAAAAGACGTGCTATTTTTAAGCATCAATCCCAGAAAGATCGACCGCTTTTCCCAGGTTCCGATGCCCGCGAGTTCTGGCAGCGATCTGAGGATCGTAACCGCGGTACTGCCGAAACGTACGACAGTTTGGGTTTAGCCGAGTATGAGGCGATTGAAGGGTTTGTAAGGCATCATTTTTAGCTACTCATTTAGCTTGATATACTCCAATTGCTATTTTTGACTCGGTTTGATAGATTGTCAATATACTGAAGTATAAGATCTACTCTTAGACCAACCTGTCCCGAAGTATTGAAAATACTACTCAACGACATCCGGAATGGAATTTATCATGAGAGAGATCTGTTGTCGTGTAATACTGAGGGTTATATAGACAATCAAACAAGAATTCAATCTAGCTAACATGTCTGAAAAATATATTTTAGCCCTTGATCAGGGTACGACCAGCTCCAGAGCCATTGTATTTAACCGCAGTGGAGAGATTGTAGGTACCGCCCAAAAGGAATTTAAACAGATCTATCCTAAAGCCGGTTGGGTAGAACATGACGGTAAAGAGATCTGGGCAACACAAGCGGGAGTGGCAGCCGAGGCGGTTTCATCAGCAGGATTAAGTGGTGATAATATCGCTGCAATAGGAATCACAAATCAGAGAGAAACAACATTAATATGGGACAGAAAAACCGGTAAACCAGTATATAATGCCATTGTTTGGCAGGATCGAAGAACATCCGATTATTGTGATGAGTTAAAAAAGGATCCGAAAATAAAGGAGTTGATCCAGGAAAAAACCGGGCTGCTCCTCGACTCCTACTTCTCCGGTACAAAAATTAAATGGATACTTGATAATGTGGATGGAGTTCGCGCGCGGGCTGAAAAGGGTGAACTCGCTTTTGGGACGATGGATAGCTGGATTATCTGGAATTTTACCCAGGGTGATGTGCACGTAACGGATGTCACAAACGCCTCCAGAACGATGATTTACAATATCCATGAACTTAAATGGGACAAAGAGCTGCTGGATCTACTCGATATCCCGGAAAGCCTACTTCCGGAAGTGAAATCGTCCAGCGAAGTTTATGGCAAAACAAAAACGACAGTCTTTGGATCGATGGCACCCATAGCCGGTATTGCCGGGGATCAGCAAGCGGCGCTGTTCGGACAACGTTGCATTAAATCGGGTATGGTAAAAAATACCTATGGAACCGGTTGTTTCATGGTGATGAATACCGGTGAAAAACCGATTAAGTCGAATAACAATTTATTGACAACGATTGCCTGGCAGGTAGACGGGAAGGTGGAGTATGCGCTTGAAGGAAGTATCTTCATTGCAGGTGCCGTTGTACAGTGGCTGCGTGATGAACTGGGTATTATTAGAAAATCTAGTGATGTTGAAAAATTGGCACGGAGTGTGGTGGATAATGATGGAGTGTACCTGGTACCCGCATTTGCCGGGTTGGGAGCGCCTCATTGGGACCAGCACGCAAGAGGTACCATCGTTGGACTCACACGTGGATCTAATTCAGGACATATCGCAAGAGCAGCATTGGAAGGGATTGCATATCAAGCCATGGATGTGTTAAAATCTATGGAAGCCGACTCCGGTATCGATATTCTGGAGCTGCGTGTAGACGGCGGAGCAACAGCCAATGATTTATTGATGCAATTTCAGGCAGATATCCTGCAGGCACCCGTAATCCGTCCGAAAATCCTCGAAACAACGGCGCTTGGAGCCGCGTATCTGGCCGGACTCGCAGTGGGTTACTGGAAAGATCATGATGAAATTAATCAGCAGTGGCAAGAAGATAAACGCTTCGAACCGTCTATGGATAAAAAGAAAGCTGATGAACTAAAAAATGGTTGGAAAAGAGCCCTCAAAGCAACAAAGGCCTGGTCAGAAAAATAAAATAGTAGAATCAATAGCTGAAAAAATGAGTTTAAACAGAGATCAGATTAAAAAATCGGTAGCTTCAAAAAGTGATTATTATGATGTAGTGATTATCGGAGGTGGAGCTACCGGACTGGGTGCTGCAGTGGATGCCGCATCCAGGGGATACAGTACACTTCTTTTGGAGCAACACGACTTTTCAAAAGGAACCTCCAGCCGATCTACAAAACTGGTTCATGGAGGCGTACGGTATCTGCAGCAAGGAAATGTATCTCTCGTTCTGGAGGCACTCAGGGAGCGGGGGTTGATGATTCAGAATGCCCCTCATTTAGTCCGAAATCAATCATTTATTGTGCCAAATTATGATTGGTGGGAAGGTCCCTTCTATGGTGTAGGAATGAAGGTATATGATATGCTCGCCGGAAAACTGGGATTGGGACCGTCGAAAAATTTATCTCTTGAGAAAACCATCGACCGCCTGCCAACGTTGGAAACTGAAGGTTTAAGAGGCGGTGTGATCTACTACGATGGACAATTTGATGATTCCCGTTTTGCCATTAATTTGGTTCAAACGGCAGCGGAACAGGGTGCCCATCTGCTGAACTATTCCAAAGCAACCGGGTTGATTAAATCCAATGATATGGTAGATGGGGTCATGGCAAAAGATATGATCACCGGTGAAGAGCAGAAAATCAACAGCAGAGTTGTCATTAATGCCACCGGAGCCTTCACGGATCAGATATTAAAAATGGACAACCCGGATGCCGAGCCGATTATAGCTCCAAGTCAGGGTGTACACCTTGTAATCGATAAGAAATTTTTACCTGGCGACTCAGCCATTATGGTTCCTCATACGGATGACGGCAGGGTTCTTTTTGCAGTACCCTGGAATGGTAAAGTGGTTTTAGGAACAACGGATACACCGGTAGATTCAACCAATCTTGAACCGGTTGCAATGGATGAAGAGATCGAATTTATCTTAAAGCATGCCACTCAATATCTGACCGGTAATCCAACTCGAGACGATGTGAGAAGTGTATTTGCCGGACTCAGGCCTCTTGTAAAAGCGGGAGACGGGAAAAATACTGCATCACTATCCAGGGATCACACACTAATAGTATCTGATTCGGGATTGGTAACCATTGCCGGGGGTAAATGGACTACCTACAGAAAAATGGCTCAGGACACGATTGATCAGGCTGCAATGATCGCCGGATTGAAAGTGAATGAGTGTGTAACGGAAAATCTTAGAGTACACGGATGGCTTAAGAATGTAGACTTGTCAGACCCTCTGCATCATTACGGATCGGATCGGGTTGGAATTGAGAAATTGATTAAGGAAGATCCCAAGCTTGGAGAAAAGCTCCATGAAAGACTCCCCTATCTAAAAGCGGAAGTCTTATGGTCGGTACGAGAGGAGATGGCAATGACCGTCGAAGATGTACTTGCCAGACGAACCCGGGCTCTGCTGCTGGATGCAAAAGCCAGTGTCGAAATGGCCCCGATTGTTGCTAAAATGATGGCTAAGGAGATGGGACAGGATAAAGCCTGGATTGATGACCAGATAGATCAGTATAATAGCGTAGCGAAGGCTTATATTATTAATTAAATCAGTTTGAGAATAGAATAAATCCTTAACAAAGGACATCTCGACTACACTCAGTCGCCATTAGGCTCCTTTGTTGCGCTCGATGTGACGTTTTATGTTATGCGTCAGTTCGAGTGGAGTGCAGGAGCATATGCGACTAAACGCAATCGAGAACACTCTTTAAAAACTCATCAATTCTTTTACTTTCGAATTTATCTTTTCCACATCCGGTAAAAGATGGTTCATCAGCCCCACATTATAAGGCATCGGTATATCCGGCATGGTTAATCTGGAAACCGGAGCGTCCAGATGACTGAACAGCTCATCCGATACCCGTGAAGCTATTTCAGAGCCAAATCCGGCAGTGGATGTATCTTCATGGACGATCAGGCATCGATTCGTTTTTTTAACAGATTGAAATACGGATTCACGATCCCAGGGCATAATCGTACGTAGATCGATCACTTCCAATGAGTATTGACTCTTTTCAGCAGCGCTTTCACAACGTTCACACATCGCTCCCCATGTAATGATCGTCAGGTCTTCACCTTCTCTTAACGTTCTTGCCTTCCCAAAAGGAACTACATAATCATCACCGGGATACGGTTTTCTCGCATATTTGGAATCCAGCAGATTACGATGTTCAAAAAAGATCGTTGGATCATTACTTCGCATCGCTGTTCTCAGCAGGCCTACAGCATCTTCTGCATTGGAAGGATAGGCGACCTGCCAACCGATCATACGGGCAAAAAAGACCTCATTCGATTCACTATGCCAGGGATCACCACATTTAGCAAACCCGCCCGGCATTCTTACAACCATAGGGGCTGCGTATTTGTTGGCTGTCCGCCACCGTATGGTACCTGTATTCTTCAGCTGCTCTGTTGCCGGATCCGCATATTTTCGAAACTGGATCTCTGCAACCGGAAGCAACCCGCCATATGCCAGGCCCACTGACCTGCCAATGATTCCTTCCTCTGACAAACTGGTGTCAAAAACCCTCTCCTTTCCAAATGTTGACTGCAGATCCATAGTCGCGGCATGAACACCTCCCTTTGCCCCCACATCTTCACCAAATACCAGCAGTTTATCATTAATCTCCAGTTCACTTGCCAGCGTTCTCCGGATCGCTTCTACGATATTGATTCTCTGTTTTTCGGGTTTGGGGTCTGAGTTTGATTCCGGAAGTTCATAACCTTCAGAAAAGAGTCCGCCGATGGTCTGATTCTCATCATACTGATGGGAATAGATACTATAGAGTGTATCAGTAGAAGGCTCGGCTCGATTCAATGCTTTTTGAGTCATATCGTCCACGATAGCCAAATTCTTCTTCTCCATTTTGTCCCACTCTTTTTCAGTAAGCAGACCGGGTACAATTTTGGATTTTAATTTTGTCAGTGGGTCCGATTCTTCTTCCTGAAGCCGTAACTCTTCACTTTTATAAGATTGATTATCCTGATAACTGTGTCCGGTCAGTCTCGGAACGGTAAGCCGTAGTAGTGCCGGTCCTTTTCGGTCTCTTACATATCCGGTCGCCTGATCAATCAACTCAAGTGCTTCATCCGGCTCTGTTCCATCCCCGCTAAATACTCTTAAATTTTTAAACGAGTAGAGATTATTCGCAATATTGCCACCCGGCGTTTGAAGGTCACTCGTTACGGATATACCATAACCATTGTCTTCAATAAAAAAGAGTACAGGAAGATGAAGTGTTGTAGCCATTGTTAATGCTGACCAAAATCCATTGGTCGCCACCGATGCATCACCACCGAGAATCACCGAAATGGCTTTTGAATAGCTCTTATCCTTAAGATATGTTCTGCGGTATTCTATGGCCTGAGCATATCCCACAGCCGGAGTATATTGTGAACCTACATCACCCGCCATTGGCAGCACTTTGGGACTTTTTTCTCCGGGAAGATTGCAAACGACCCCTATATCCCTTCCATCACTATAACCCCCTGATTTTGCCATATCGGATGCGATCGCATCATCCACTTTAAGCCCCAATGTAAGCATAAGAGGCCTGGACCTGTAGTATGCACTGGCTGCATCTAATGGATCGGTAAGATGCATTCCAAGGATAATCTGAGCCAATTCATGCCCTTTTGAAGAAAATTGATAGAGTATCTTTTTATCCGGTACCAGTACATTCTCTTCTTTTTCGTCAATAGCCCGTGAAAGTAACATCGTATCCGCAACCTTCACCCAATCTAAATCCTTCTTCTTACTCATTACAATCTTTTTTAAACGTCTGATAGTTGATGTTAACTGTTGATGTACTCTTTATTCAGCAATAAACTCTTCCTGAAATGATCCATTTCCGATTCAGTGCCAACTGTAATTCGAATACAGTTTGGCAAACCAAAGGCATTTACTCTTCTGAGAATAACACCCATTCGCAGCATAGAATCCGTAAAATCGATAGCATTTTGTTCATTATCCATAATCATCAACACAGAATTTGATGCTGATTTCACATAGTTTACGGAGTGAGTATCAAAAAAAGAGTAGAGCTCATCTTTTTGTTGATTCACGGATTCAACAGTATGTTTAATGAAATCTTGATCCTCCAATGCAACAATTGCAGCAGCTTGTGCAAGAGTCGTTGGCTCAAATGTCAGTTTGGTTTTTGTCATCTGCTGAATCAACTCTTTATTTGCGATTCCATAGCCAATGCGAAATCCCGCCAATCCATACGCCTTTGAAAAAGTACGCAGTATAATCACATTATCCATCCGATAATCGATCGCTTTAGGATAATCGGGAATTGATTCAGCGAATTCGTAATACGCTTCATCCAATATCAGCAGTACATTCTCAGGAATACCATTCAATAAAATTTGATACTGATCTTTGGTAAGATATGTGCCGGTAGGATTATTGGGATTGGCAATATATACCATTTTGGTTTTATCGTTGATTTCTGCAAGAATAGCCTGCACATCAAATCCATAGTGATCTGTGATTGGGATTTTATTGACTGAGATACCCCTGACTCCTGCCTGCACAAAAAAACCGACAAATGTGGCGTTGGCAGTAATCGCATGCTCATCATTTTTGAAAAAAGTACGGCATAGAATTGAAATCAAACTCTCAGAGCCGGAAGTGAGCAGCACTTCTGATTCTGAGACCCCATTAAAAGCAGCCACTCTTTTTCTCAGTTTTGTCGAGAGTGGGTCTGGATAATCCTGAATGTCTGAAAGAGCTTGAAGAACAGCCTCCTTCACTCTGTTGCTGCACCCCAATCGATTTTCATTGGAAGCAAGCTTTGAGATTTGAGACGGTTGATGCTCCTCTTCTACCTCAGAGATTGATTTGCCGGCAACGTATCCATGTAAAGCAGCAACATTTTGAGGTAAAATTTTATTTAAATCCATAAATCTCTTAAAATTTTAATCCGTAATACATTTTTTGATGATTCTGTGTCATGACCTATATATCAGAGTATAAAATCGGGGTAAATAAAAGCGCTTTCAAGCATTAATTTAAATTTGATTCTATTCTCTCGTATTTTGACAGTTAAAATAACAAATATCACGCAGAAAGAGTGTCCCGATGACAAAACATATAATAGTGACCGGTGCAAGTAGAGGAATTGGGTTTGAAACAGCTCTTTATCTTGCCAATAATAAGAATACAGTCACCGCCATTGCGCGGTCGGAAAATAAATTAGCCAAATTAAAATCTGTCGGAGGAGAGTATATTCAGCCCCTTGCCCTGGACATCACAACAGATTCGGCGGGGGATCGAATTTTAAAGCATTTAAAACAACTCAATCTACCCCTGGATGGTTTAATAAATAACGCCGGATTATTAATCAATAAACCATTTGAGAAGACTACAGATAGAGACTGGGAACAGCAAATAACGATCAATCTGATGGCACCGGTTCGATTGATTAGATCCTTACTCCCATCTTTTTCTAAAGGAGCCCATATACTGAATATAAGCAGTATGGGTGGGTTTCAGGGCAGTTCAAAATTCAGTGGTCTTTCTGCGTATAGTGTGTCAAAGGGGGCTCTATCCATATTAACAGAATGTTTGGGTGAGGAGCTGATACACAAAGATATCTATACAAACTGTCTCTGTTTAGGCGCTGTTCAGACAGAGATGCTTAATCAGGCGTTTCCAGGATTTAATGCCCCCGTACAGCCTGAAGAGATGGGGAAATATATTGGGGAATTTATACTTACCGGGCATCGTTATTACAATGGCAAGATATTGCCCGTAGCAACAAATGACCCTTCATAAGATTAACGACTAACCATCATGAAAAAAATACTTATATCCATTTTAGTAGTACTTACAATCCATCTTTTCTCATTTAAACAATCTAATGCACAGAATGTAGAACTGGTAGGAGGAAATATGCTCAATGGTGCCATTACAGGAACCGCATTGGGTGTTGCAGTAATGGGACTTACAAATAGTAGTAACTTTGCCCCACTTCGTATTGGGTTAGGTATCGGTATTCTGGGGGGTACCGGTTTAGCACTCTACGATATTTCAACCCTGCCACAAGGACAAACCTTTTTCATCTCTGGAGTGTTTAATGACGGTAAAAATTCTTCCATCATAATCCTTCTTGACACTCTTTATGGATCAGCTGCCGGTATTGCAGTAGGGTCAGCATTTGCACTGATCAGTAATAATTCAATTATGGACGGACTTCAATATGGAGCTAGTGCAGGGGCCATTGCCGGATTTGGATTTGGTATTCTTGATGCATTTGTCATTGCAGAGAGAAACAGTGATTTTGTATCAGAACGGCTATCGGACCGAAATTCTCTGATCGATATCCGGGGCGAAAATATGTCCCTTAAAATGGTTCAGCCTAAACTTGTTGGCGTAACTGATTTGTCCGGATCCACACTCCAATATCGATTAGAACCGACTTTAAATCTATTTACATTCAGTAAACAGTTTTAAAAGAGTCACCACTCTAATCCGAGTCTCGAATTTTTGCAGTAGCTAATGATCTCATAAGTTCTTTCACGGTATTTACATGACCCGATAGAGATGGGTTTAAACCATCGGAAAGATAGTACCAGGCTTCCGGTGGATTTCCCATTCGTTTGCCCACCGGATCAACGATATAGCCTTTTTTACCGGTAACTATTTCACGAATATTGGCCAAGTCTCTGTTTTGAATGGTAAATTCAAATAGATCCATTTTATCCAATAGTTCCGGAATAATCGGACTGGGAGTGACCCAAATGGGGGGATTTTCAGTTACAGTTCCTATTGCATCTTCAATCGTGGTCAGATTTTCCCATGATTCTGATAAAGGAATGAGCGTTCGATTCGGTGAGTATTTTAGTCTTTGAGAATCAAACGTTCCCAAACTTACGATTACCCAGTCCGGTTCATGACTCAGCACATCACGATTCATTCTTCGAAGTGCATCCGTGGTTGTATTATTTGAGATCCCTGCGTTTACAAAGTTAAAATCAGCTTCGGGAATGGTTATATCCAAGATAAACTTGAAAATTTCAAACCAGCCCTGTAGATCGTCTGTGGAAGAGTCTCCCAGAGCTACAATTGTACTGTTTGATGCAAAAGGGAGTTGATCCATCCAATCTATGACATCATCATCTTTTAAAAGCTCTAAAGCTGCTTTTTTTGCGTTCTCTTTAAAATTATCTCGAAGAGATAACAGCTCTGAAGCGTCCAGTCCCATCAATCCGGCAACTGCTTCACTATTTTTAATGCCGGGTAGAAGTGGGAACTGTTTCTCCAAATTCAGAAACTGTAATAAATATTTCTCTAAAGCTTCCTTTTCATTTTTACTTGCTTTTTTTACCATCTATATCACTTAATTAATTGGTTTACGAGTTGAGGCAATCCTGTTTTAGCCTTTTTTTGAATATGAGTCCACTCATTGCTTAGATTAATTTCCGGTAGATTTGGATCAATAATATATTTTGGAATAGACTTTTTAGTGTAGTGAATCAATCCTGCAGCCGGATAAACAGCAAGGGATGTTCCAACAACAATAAACATATCAGCGGTAGTCACCATTTGCGTAGCTATTTCTATATTTGGAACCGGTTCTCCAAACCAAACAACATTAGGCCTGAGTTGAGACCCATCTTCAGCAAGATCTCCAATATGTATCGGCTCTGAACCTATTTCTATGATTAAATCCTCATCATTTTCACTTCTTGCTTGCCGCAACATACCGTGCAGATGCAGAACGTTGCTGTTACCAGCTCTCTCGTGGAGATCATCCACATTTTGTGTGATCACCGTAACTTGATAATTTTTTTCCAACTGGGTGATGGATAGATGAGCTTCGTTGGGTTTGGATGCTGCAGCTTGTTTTCTTCTGATATTATAAAAATCCAGAACTTTTTTCTTGTCCTTCATCCATCCATCAATAGTAGCAACGTCATCGATACTGTGTCCCTCCCACAGTCCACCGGCATCTCTAAACGTTTTTAAACCGCTATCTGCACTGATTCCTGCACCTGATAAGAGGACAATATGCTGCACAAACTATGGTTATGCGTTCACAAATTTCAGCCAGCGACTATCTTCATCCAAATCCAATACTACTTGAGGGTTCTCATTACTCGTGTATGCTGCAATGAGTGCATTTACTTCAGATTTCACAACCCTTATGCTATTTGAAATCATATCACTGTTATAGCCTGTTTCACCCAATTTTAACGTCATTTCCATCGATACAATACGTCCCAATGCTTTGCCAAGCTGAACTAATTTTCTTTGGGCCATTTTTGTCTCAACTTCAAAATTCAGGATATCTTTGAAATGATCTGCAGAATTTTCTGTCAGGGAATAATTTTTAAGAAATTGATAGAGATTCGTCTCTTTTGACTTTCTCATCATTTTGAAAACGGACTCAGAGATTTGCTGATAAAGTATATCGTTTGATCCTTCAAAAATTTGAAAAGGTCGGCTATCTACAATAGATCGACCTGCAATGTGATCCAACTTGTACCCTTTTGCTCCAACAAGTTGTAATAACGATTGGGATGCTTCATGCATATAGTCCGTAATTACACTCTTTATAGAATTTGCAGCAACATCCATTCGTGATGTATCCTTACCCAAGGGTACATTTGTACTTGTAAAATAGCTCATTGCAGAACTTACTGTGAAATTGGATTGTAACTTGGCCAATCTCTCTTTTACCTGATCATACTGAAAAAGGCTCAATCCACCCACAAACCGCTCCTTGCAGTGGGTAATAGCTTCATCAAACATTCTCTTCAGATGTCCTGTACTCATTCCCGGAAATTGCAATCTGCTTCTATGGAGTATATCAAGCATCATGGTTACGCCGGTTGAGTTAGGTTCTAGTCGATAGGTAGCGGGAACTTCAATATTTACACGATTACGACCATAGGGTAACATATAAAGACCCAGGTTTTTGAAATACTCCTCTACTTCAATACCACCATTGGAGCTATCATGTACAAAAAAACCAATGTCTCTTCCCAAGTCTCCGTTTTTGTCATAACCTCTGGCAGTAATAAGCCAGTAATCAGCCCAACCGGTTAATCCGGCCCAATGTTTTAACCCATCAATCTGGTATGATTCATTATTCTCAGAGTATTTAAATCCGGTTTGCATACGGAGTGCATCGGAACCATAATCCGGTTCAGTAATCATCAGTCCGCCCATATTTTTTTTCTCTATGAACTTGTGAAAGACGCTGGACTTTGCTTCTTCATGACCATAGTTTGCCAAAGGTTGCAAAAACAGAGCTCCATTGATGCCCATCATCAATGAGAGTGGTAGTGATTGATACGACGTTGTTTCCAACATTGAAAGTGCTTCACTTGTAACTGATCCTCTGCCATTATATTCTTCAGGTATAAATGTTGAAAGTGGTTTGCACTCTAAAACTTCCCGTAGAATATATGGTGGGATTCCTCTTTGTGTAAGGAGTCTATCCTCATCATTTCTTTCATTAAATAGTTCTGAAAGTTTATTTTTATAATCTTCTATAAAAGAGAGGATATCCTTCTTGATAGTATGGGATTGTGTAACTTCAGATTCCAAATTTCTAAAATTAAGTGGTGATTGATATGGTATTTAGTAAAGGTAACGAATAAGTGTCATTTATTCATTCCAATCATGTAAAAAAGGTTTTGAAGTGAGAAGGCAGAGGGCAGAAGGCAGAAGAGTCTAGAAGCACGTGTGTGGGGCCGGTTGCAGAAACGGTTGGTTTATAAGATATAGCAAAAAAAAAGCCCTGCACGCGAAGCGAACAGGGCTTTGGAAAAAAGACGAGGCAACGACCTACTCTACCACAAAAGCAGTACCATCGGCGCTGCGGAGCTTAACGGCCGTGTTCGGAATGGGAACGGG
>Ga0222633_1000106_pt1 | contig 90630 bp, 91 predicted proteins | sample AntAcemetageno48_FD_179816 | JGI IMG/M metagenome (GOLD analysis project Ga0222633, IMG submission 179816) | Saline water microbial communities from Ace Lake, Antarctica - #48 | ecosystem: Environmental > Aquatic > Non-marine Saline and Alkaline > Saline | place: Antarctica: Ace Lake | collected...
TAGGCCTTTTTCCATCGCGACCAAAGAGGCTTTTTCAAAACCCGCCGTGATCGCTTTCGTGCGCTTGTCCACGAAATCCTCCTCCAGCCCGTAGCACAGAAACGGGTGGTTACACACCTTCCGCAGTTCCATGCAAAGGTTGCGAAGCTGCGGGACGTTTTTGGATTTGGACCCCTCTAACAGCACGTGCACCTGCTTCTCGTAAATAGCCCGGTAGTAGTTCCGCTGTTCCGGGGTGAGCTCCACCCACACCACGATCTCTTCCTTCGCGGGGATGGTCTCCACGTCCTCCTTCATCCGGCGAAGCATCCGGGGTTTCAGCACGTCCCGCAAACGCATAACCTGCTCCGCGTCAACCTCCCGTCCGCCGTCGCAGAACTCGTCCTGGAACTCCTCCCACGAAGGGTACGTCTCTTTGTCAAGAACGTGCATCATCCCGAACAGCTCGCGGACGTTGTTTTGAATCGGCGTGCCTGTTAACAGTAACAGCCACTCGTACGGAACGTCCATCACGCTCCTAGTGGTTTGCGAGTTCACGTCCTTCAGCTTGTGCGCTTCGTCCACCACACACAACGCCCACTCGAAGGATCCCATCAGGTCGGTCATCCGTCTGGCGGTTTCAAACGACACCAACAGCACGTCAAACTTCGCCGGGCCTTTACCTAATCCTTTGCTGGAAAAGTAAAACTCCGTTTCTTGGCAGATGCGCCGATCCTCCGCGTTGCCGTCTAAAACCACGACGTTCATATCAGTCCACTTCTCCATCTCGCGTTTCCAGTGCCCTAACGTGGTTAAAGGCGCGATGACCAGGAACGGCCGCGGGGCTTTTAAAAGGCAGGTCCGGACGTGCTCCATAACCGAAATGCACTGCGCGGTTTTCCCCAGCCCCATCTCGTCGCCCAGAATCACGTTTTTGCGCCGTCGGTAGTTACCAACCTTGTGAAAATAAAAGAAAGGGTCAGTCTTTCGTAACGTGAGTGAGTAATTACTCTGGACAATCCGCGAAACAGGGAGGCTATGATTTGGGAAACGCGCAAGGCCGTACCATCCACTCGAACGACGTGACCTGGTACTCCCGCAAGGCCATCCCGTTTTTGAACTCCGGCAGGGACGGTTTCGCGGTGGGTTTATCACCAGCCCTGCCGCGCTCGATCGCGCCGGCGTACGTCTTCTTTTTCTCCTTCAAGTCGTCTCTCAGTTCGAAGGCATCCACGCAGAGCTTGTCGGGCTCGCTTTGAAGGGAATCGCTCGCCTCCCAAGTCGCTTCTGAGTACCCCAACCCGCGCCACTTCACCAGGTATTGGAGCGTAGTGGCTTCGTCGTCCGAATCGGAGTCTTCAGAGTCGGATTCAACAACGTCCTTCTTGGAAGCCTTCTTACCCTTCTTCGTGGCCTTCGTGGCCTTCTTACCTTTCTTGGTCTCCTTGGCGTCCTTACCCTTCACGGGCGTACCTTTCAAAGGCGTGTGCTTCTTCGCGGCATCGTCCGTCTCCGGATCCTCCTCCTCCACTAACGCTTCCCGGACGTCAATCACCCGGTCCACCACGAGGTAGTTGCCGTGGAACGGGTTCGTGGTTGCATCCGGATCCTTCAAATGGCGCCGCATGAACGACTGCAGCTTGCTGTCGGCTTTGTACGCGGCTTTTACGTCCGCCGCGGTTTCCCAGGACCGCCGGCGGTACCCGCACCCGTCCCACTTGACGCAGAACAGCCAAACCGGCTTACCTTTCGCGACTTTCGCCTTGCGTTTCACTTCCGCGGCGGTTTTCTGGGCATCCTCCGTGCCAAACTCCAAAAGCTCCCCATCGTCCACGTCTTTCGCTTGGCAGCAGTAGATTATTTTCTCGATCTTGTCAAGCGGTTCCTCGCTTTCGCTTTCGTACTCCCCGTCGTCGCTCGCGAGCAAATCGCTCAACTCGTCGTCCGAGGATAAATCTTTCAACCCTTTCTTAGCCGCCGCCGCGCGAGCGGTTCGCGGTTCTCTGGGCTCGAAAAACACAGGCGCCGCGATTGCCATCTCGCTCGCCCGGAAAGCGCTCGCTTCCATCTCCACCGCGCGCAAGTCCTCCTCCGACATCCCGTCGCGTTCCAGATAGCGCGCCACCGCGACTTTGGAGTTTTTTTTAAAGAAAGTGTCAGTCTTGTATGGGCAAACAGGGAGGCGGGATTTGGGAAATACAACTACAGTCTTGGGATTTGGGAAATACAATTACGAACCTTTCGAACGCAGCAACGCGGCTTCCTTTCCCGGGGCGTACAACCCGCGGGCGTCCGTGTTCGCGAATGGGTAGTACTCGGCGTTTTCGTCATACAGCTGGAACACCAGGTCGTACGTACCCCCACCAGGGCGTTGCGTCGATTGCACGTAACAATCGCCGCCGTAGTGGATGAAGGACGAATCTCCCTTTAAAGTCTTCAGGTGTTTTTTGGGTGCTGCAGACGTCTTTTCTTTCGCGTCGTCTCCGTTGTCATCCGCGTCGTCATCCGCGTCGTCATCCGACGCATCCTTCTCGTCAATGACATCGTCGTCACCTCCATCGCGCTCGTCATCGCCGTCCGCCCCAGACACCGCGGCCCTTCGTTTCGCCGCCGCGGAGGATGCGGCCCTTTTGTTGTGCCCAAGCGACGCTTTGCGTTTCGCAAACGCCAGCGCGTCGTCGTTTGGTGCCACGCCGTCGCCCGTGTTTCGGGTGGGCACAAACGTCTTGCCGCCCGGGACTTGTGTTTGTTCCGCATCGACGGTATCGGTGGGTGCGACAGGCGATACGCTGGCGGTCCCTTCAATCATCTCCACGTCCACCATGGAAACGGACAGGCGATGGGACTCGGACGAGACAACAGCCGGACGATCCGATCGATCGCGAATGAAAGATTCAAAGGGATCTGGCGGGCTCGCTTTGGGAAACGGTCTCCGAGCGCAGAGCGCGTGGTTTATAGGAAATGAACTCGGAAAGACTCGCGTGGCGCAGGTACCGAGCGTGTCGTGTGTGTGCGACGTGCGCGACCGGGTCACGCGCGCGGCCGAACTAAGCCCAACATGATGCCGAGGAAAGACACCCTTCATTTGAGTTTGAATTATTTTTTGTCCGCCTCACGATACCAGTCAAGTCCCCACTGCTGCCGACTGCTTCTCTTTTGCTCGGGCATCGGTGATCACTGTCCCAGGCGCGGGGCGGTAGGAGGCAGGCGAGCCCCCCTTGCCGCGATGCCCCCCAAGAAAAAGCCCCCGGGTGGTTCCGTCGCGACGCCGTCTTTGTCCTCGGAAGACAGCTGGGCCCGGGAGCAGGCGGTGCGCACGTTGAACGACGCCAAGCTCGCAACGGAGGCTTCCCAAAAATGCACGCACCTCAAGCAACTGATGGAGCTCGTGGTGCACAAGGACTCGGGTTTGCTTAACGAGTTCTGCGAGCCGATTCTGGAGATGCGGGTGGATGCGAACGCCTTGGTGCGGAAAACAATCGCGGGGCTGTGCGAGCAAATAGGCGTGGCGAGTGTGGATCAAAGGGCGGCTTGTATGGATTGCGTGCAAGGTCTTTTGCAAGATGAAACTGCAGCGGTGCAGAAGGCGGCCATCAAATCCGCATCTACTCTGTTCAAAACGAGTTTCGAGTACGTGCTTACACACCAAAAACAAGGTACAAAGCCCACGAAACACACCAAGGACCTGTGGAAAGGCTCGAACCGCTTGAAAGACGACCTAAAAACCCTAGCCCTGAGCGAAACCGCGAACGACGGCGTGAAGATGCAAGCGGTGCGTTTTTTAGAAAAAACGTTGATCATTCTGGGGAGTTTCGACGGGACCGCCGGTGCTACTAGTGGTGCTGCTAGTGGTAAAAAGACTGTCGCGTCTACCCTGCTACTAGACCCCGACCAGGTCGCCACAGAGGCGGACTCTGTTTTGGGCGTCCTGCTGGAGTGCCTGAAACCAGAAAGCATCGCGGCACAAGCCGCCACGGCGAGCCTGGTGATGATCGCGTCGGCGGTATCCGTTTGCGAGAAGTGCCCGCAGTACTGCGAGTTCGTGGCGCAGGCGCTGGTTGACGTAGCGGAGGTTTTAGGGGGCGGTGAGTCAGGAGGTTCTGCAATCGGTGCGGAAGATGGATCAGACGCTGTCGATTCAAAAAGGGATACCCCCGCGGTGGCGTCCGTGAAGAAGGAGCTTCGGTAAGGGCCTTTCCCATTTACCACGTTCCGCCTCTGCGATTGCCCATACGAGACTGACACTTCCTTTTTTATCGCGCCAGGTCGGCGTTCGTCGCGCTTCTCAAGCTGGACACAAGGGAGATGGAAACCTTTCACGAGACGATTGACGAAACCCTACGGACGAAGCTGGACGGGTCTGTGGAGGCGGATGCGGCGAAACAGCGACGCGACAGGGTAACGCAACGACGCGCTGAGCGCAACAACTCAAACGACTCCACCAACAAAAGACGCAGACTAGGTCTGGACGACGACGAGGACGAGGCGCGCTCGGATACGCCCGATCATTTAAACGCGACCCACAACGCCGGGCATCAACGCATAACGCCCCCGCATTTACTGGCGCAGGTGTTACAAACGATGGACGCGTTGTGGAGAACGGACCGCGCGGTGCTGGACGGGTTCGTGCAACAACTCGCGCCGGAAGTCCTGGCGGACGTGGTGCTTGCGTCGCTGGGAAACGTAACGCGCGTGGGTGGCCGGGTGCGAATCGACGTCGCGGCTGGCATGGACGCCGGCGCGGAGGGGTTTGTTGACTGGGCGATTGATACGTTTGAAAGGACAAATGTTGACCGTGGCGCATTGGCGGGTGGGCAACTAGCACACCAATCACGCGATGGCAACAATCACGCGGTGGAGCTCGACGACGACGGCGCCGCGGATGCGGACGCCGACGAAACCGACGAAACCGAAACCGAGGAAGTCGTCGACGCGAAATTGAACAAGAAGGCCTCCGCGAAACCCCCAGGTCCGTTTACCCCGAAAGTCATGGCGATGAACACGTTGGCGCGACGAGGGCAATCCGCGGCGGCGCTACAGAGGATACTCAAAGCGGCGGATCCGAGTGGCGCGGTCGTCGCGATGGGGGGCGCCACCGTGCAACGAGCGTTGTTAGCGAGACTAGGGACTGGCGTCACCGCGGCGACGGCGAGACGCGACGACGACGACGACGAATGTAACGCCTTATGGCCGGTCGGCGGCGCCGGGACGCGCGGGGACGACGACACGCGCGTGGTTACCGGGACGTCGTCGGTGTCCACCGCGCCGGTGGTGGTCAGCGCGTTGTCATCGGCGGCGTTCTCCAGCGACGGGTCCGAACACAAAACGGTCGCGGGCGCTTTGCTTGAGACGCTGGTACGTATTTCCCAACTCCAAAAATCCCGCCGACTGTTTCATCTCTCAGCTGGTGACTGTTGTCCATACATCGCGATATACAAGGCTGACACTTTATTTTTTTCATATCAGGTACACGCGCTTCCCGACCCCGTGGCGCACCAAAGCGTGGTTCGGATTCTAGGCGCCACGTTCGTGAACGAAACGTTGGCTGTGTCGGAGATGTCGACGTTCAACACGGGCAAACAGTCGAACGCGGCGCAAACAAACTCGGGAAGTTCTTTGTACTCGCGTGCGCTGATGACCGTGTTGGTCGGTTTGCTCGCGAAAAACTCCCCGGCGCATATGAAACATTTTTCGAAAGTCGTGGTTGACGCGCCTTTCATTCCACGCGCGGCGACGGTTTTGTTGCGAGTGTTGTGCCGGTTACCGGTCACGAGCGTTGATTTTGATGGGACTTCTACGGGCAAACAGGGGAAACAGGCACGAGAAACTGTTCACGGCTTTTCGAGTGACGAGAAAGCCGTGGGCAAAGGCGCCGGGTCCGTCAAGTGGGGCGCCATCACCCTGCCCAACTCGATTGATACCGTGCAAGTCGCCCTCGCGACGCTGCTGGAGTGCGTGACGCACAGACAGGTAGTCCGGGGGGGGTGTTTGGAAATCGCCCTGGAAGCGGCGACGAGCGCGGACGAGGACGTCCGGCAGCGCGCGATTCGCATGGTGGTCACGAAACTGCACCCCATGTCGAGCCTGAGGAGCGCGGTGGAGCAGTACGCGGCGTATCACTTGGGCGAGGCGGCGGTTGCGGGTGCGAAAGCGCTCGCGGACGCCAGGGCGGTCGCGGCGAAGGCACAGGCGAGCATCGCGGCTACGAAAGCGAAAGCCGCGGCGGCGGAAAAGCAGCGGCTTGACAAAGCGAGGCGCTTGAAAAAACAAGCCGAGGGGTTTGGCGTGACTGATGAGGCTGCTGAGGAAACGGCTGTGGAAACGGCTGGAACTGAACCGGCGGCTGAGACGGCGGGCGAGACGGCGGACGAACCCGCGGCCGTTCCGGATGCCGAGCAAGAGATGCTGGACCGGATTGAAAGAGCTGCTGTACAGGGAGCAGTGCAAACAGTCTCAAAAGAGATTTCCCTGTTTTGCGCGCTTTGCAAAAACGCCCAGAACCTGTTACCCAAGGTGTTCCAAGCCTTCGCGTCGTTACCAAACGAACTCCGGCCCGCGTTACTCGACGGGCACAACTCCTTCGACGCCCTGGTACGCCTGGTCGGGAGCGAGTGTCAGTCTTTGCTCAGCACGGTTGCCGACCCGCCAGTAGGGTCAGAGACATTAGGTAAGTATTTCCCATTTACCACATTCCGCCGACTGATTGCCCATACGAGACTGACACTTTATTTTTTATCTCTCAGCGGTTCGCGCGATTTTGGTGTTGGTGGACGCCAAGCGCGAAAGCGACGAGTTCCAACGCGCCGCGGGTGGCGCCGTGGCGGGTGACGACACGGCGGACAGTGTCCAAAAACCGCAAACCCTGGCCGGTTTAGTCACCGCGGCTGAATCCTTAGCACGTAAACAGCTTCCCAGTCTGGCAGGTAACGCGACGCAGGTGTTGGTGCCGTTACTCGGGGCGATGAGCGCGGACAGAGTGCGAATGCTGCTGCCCGCGCTCGTGGCCGCCGAGGATTCGGTTTTCTCAGACGCCCTGGACCGCCTGTGCGGCGCGCGCGCGCGGGACGAGTTCGGGGAGGAGTTCGACGACCTGCCGTCCACTCGCGGTACGCCGGCTCCTTTAAGCGCTTCCGAAATTCTCATCGCCCTGCATGACGTGGATTCTTTCGTTTTGTCGGACAAAGACGGCAAAGACAAAGAGTCCGACAAAGAGGACAGGGTCTCCGTGCCGTTGAAGAAAATAATAGCGGCGGTCACCGCTTGTTTCAACCGCCCGTCCGTTTTCACGGCGGAGGTTTTCGCGAGCGCGCTTTCGCGGATGGTCACGCGGCCGACCGTGCCGTTGCTGTTCATGCGCACCGTGATTCAAGCGGAAAGCAGTTACCCGGCGCTGAAGGATTTCACGTTAGGTTTGTTGCGGCAGTTAGTCACAAAAAAAGTGTGGCGCGGGGATTCGAAAATCTGGGAGGGTTTTATTCGGTGCGCCAAACGCGCGGCGCCGCGGAGCTTTCCCGTGTTGTGCCAGCTCCCGGAGGTTGCGCTTGTGGAGGTTTTGAGTAAGTTTCCGGCGCTTACTGAGCCGCTCAGGACGTATGTCAACGCCCCGGCCGTGGCGGGGTCAGTGCCGAGAGCGGTCCGGGACGCGCTGGCGAAAGCGTAGGCATCAACGGTGTTGAGGGTGGAGTTTTGCGAAAGCGTTGTATGTTTTGTTCAGCTTTTTCCAACGCACTCATCGGTATTACTATCAGCCGCTACTGTGTTCTCTGTACTCTGTTCTCTCACAAACACTACACGCTTGTCACGGTACATCACTTCCTTATGGCGGGCAGTAGTACCCGAACAAGATGCCTTGGATGCAACTCTGAATGGGTTGTCCGTACAGCATGGGTAGGAGAATGGCGGCACCGATGTTCCCTAATGACGCGAAGCTCGCGAGAAAAGCGCAGAAAATAATCACCCCTTTTATCTGATCGGGGTCGGTGAAGAAGTTCGAGTACGTGCCGATGTACAACCCGTCCTCGTCCCGGTCGGGTTCGTCCTCGCCGCCTCGTACTGTTGGTTTGTCGTCCTTGTCGCTGGCGAACACGGTCACCGACCGGGCGGCGTTTGTACTTGACAAAGACGGAGCGCGCGATGTTTTCCTGGTCGGCACGAATCCACCGTGCGCGGTTCGCACCGAACGCGCATGCCGCGCGTGTCCCGGTGTTCGCGCGGACCCTCGCGTAACCCTGCCGTTTCCCTCGGCGCGACACACGCTGACCCCGGATAGGGGGGTGAAGGAAAGGACTTGCATCACGCGTGTCCTGCGGTGTGTCTAAGTCGGGAGCAGGTGGGAAGTATCTTTGGGACAGCTGAAAAAGATTTTTCGGGATCTTTTCGTTTCGACGGCGAGCGACTCGGCGCGGGCGAACCGTTTAGCGACGGTTGCGAGGGCGGTGGTAAAAAATCCAAAGCTTCGCGCCACAGTTCTTACGAGTGACAGCCAGGCGTCGCGCGACGCGATTGTGATTGCCTTGGTGGGACAGAGCATATAGAGCGCCGCATTTAGTACAGAGCTTTATTATTTCGATCGATTGTATCATGTCGCCCCTACTTACGCTCGACTGCTGCTACTATTGACGCTTGTTTACTCGCCGATGCCGAAGTAGCCGCGAATGGTGAAGGGTTCTTGCTTGATCTCGGCCTCCTGTTTGATCTGCGCCTAGCCCGCGCGTGCTGACTTACACCCCGCGCAGCGGTGTTTCAGCTTGCCGTGGGGACAGGGGGTGCACACCGTGCAGTCGGTTTTCACCTTGCCGTGAGGGTAAGGGTTGCACTCCGCGCAGTTGTATTTCACCTTGCCGTGAGGGCAGGGGGTGCAGTCCGTGCAGAAGCGTGTCAGCTTGCCGTGCGGGCACGGGTTGCAGTCCGTGCAGTCCTGTTTCACCTAGCCGTGGGGGCAGGGGTTGCACTCCGCGCAGGCCCTTTTCCGCTTGCCGTGCGGGCAAGGGTTGCACGTCACGCAGTCCCGTTTCCGCTTGCCGTGAGGGCACGGGTTGCAGTCCGCGCAGGCGTGTTTCTCCCTTCCATGCGAGCACCGTTTACGGTCTCTCATCATGCACCTCCGTGCGCGTTTGGGTCTGCGCTCCGGCGCCACGACGGGCGAAGACAGGAGTCTAGCTTTGAGGTGCAGTTTCGTTTCGTTCGTTCCGAGAAAAATCAAAAAGAAATCCATTTTGAGCCGGTACGCCGTGGAAGTGCGCGAGGCGGAAACGGTGTGACGACGGGAGATTCGGCAAACGATGCAGGGTAGAGATCGATTTGTCGTCGCGGTGTTACATCGGTATTGATATTGGGTAATGGATTTTCGCATAAATTTCAGGGTGAATGCGCGTAACTACCTTCCGCGTTCCCGCAACAACACGGCGTCGAAACGCGATTGCGTAACTTACTTAACTTATGTATCTTAACTTAACTTATCATGGTCCACACGACTCACACCGCGTTCGTCGCCTTTTGGGCTTGTCGAACGCCGCGCAGTGCGTTTCTGTTTAAATCCCCTCCCTCCCCAGCGTTCTCATCACACGACGTGTCTTGAATTTCACCTTACTCCGCCTCTATCGGCGCGCTGGATACGTCTCACCGCTCCGTTGATCTCGGTCTTAGGCGGATCGCCTCTTTTATGCGCCTTCTTCCTCCTCTTTTCTCATCCCAGAACCTCGGGCGTTGAGCATCTCGAGGTGCACGGTGTGTACCATGCCGAGCGCGCCGCCCACCGTGGCGGCGATACCGCCGACGGCGGCGAGGTACGCCATTATAGGCGACGGGTACGTCGTGGTTGTTTTCGTGTACAGTGGAAACGGGTTGAACTTGATTCCCTTGGCGTTGACGTTTTCGCCCGTGGTGCCGTACTCCGTGGCCAGGTCGGCGCGGCACAGGTTGCTTGTTTGCACTACGCCGACGATATCCACGGCGGTGATTCCCCATTCGTAAATGATTTTTTTACCGCTTTTGGTGGCGAACGCCGGGTGCGCTGCGTCCCACTCCATCCGTGAATCGTGCCTCTCCACCAGGGACAGCAGCGTGATCCCGCGGTGCGCCCTGATTTTCTTTTGCTTGATCGTGCCACTCTGCTCGTCAAGATAGTCAGTCACCAGGGACACGCCAAAGTTGCAGTGCCCGACGCACTCCACGGCCGGGTTGGCGCTGAGATAAATAAAAGAAAGTGTCAGTCTTGTATGGGCAATCAGTCGGCGGAATGTGGTAAATGGGAAATACTTACCTGGTCATGGCGTCGTCCTTCCACGCCACGGTCAGCGCATCCGTGGGATCCGAGCCGGGCGCGACGTACGCGCACACCCCGTCGGCGCCGTCCATCAACACACCGCACGCCGTCTTGCCGCCGCACTGCGCGGGGTCCGGGCCGCCGCCGAGCGCGACGTCGTGAGACGTGAGGAGGTGTCTTGCATACACGGCGTCGTTCTCGAGCAACGCGCGACGTCTCGCAGGCCCGATGTTCGTCGACGTGTCACAGAAGTCGTTGGTCGGTGTCTCCTGGTCGTTCACGCCGCTCTGGCACATCGTGGCGCCTCCCGTGGGAAGCCTGAAGTAGCACCCGTTGGGGTTGGTGCACTCTATGGCGAGCTCTTTTACCTGATACGATAAAAAAGAAAGTGTCAGTGTCGTATGGGCAAACTAGGGTAACTAAACAACAACATGTACTCTTAGTTACCCTAGCTAGGCAAACAGGGAGGCGGAAACGAAGGTGGTTTATGGGAATTTTACTCACCTGCGTGCCGTACTGCAAGGTTTCGGATTGTGTCACCGAGTACAGTGCCGGGCTGCCTCCACCGAAGCCGTAGTAGAACTGAATGAAGTAAACCGCGGAGTACGCGGCGACGCACGTGGGGAGCACGACCACGGCGAGAAACGCGCCCAACCTGGTTTGCTCGGAAGTCTCGGTCACCGACCCCGCGAAGGAGTCCCGTTTGGGATCGAGAGCGTTGAATCGGGACATGAGTTTTCCGAGGACGCCCATGGTTCAAGAGGAAACGGGAGGCCGCAGCGGAGTGCGCGAAACGACCACGGGGACCCGGTCGCGGAGGCGGAGGCGGCTGAAGCGGAGTGCGCGTGCGTGAGCGGCGCGACGGTGCGTGGAGGAGTGCGATTCCAGCGAAAGTAAGTTCGTTAAAAACACGTGCCACGCGTCGGACAAGTTTTTTGGTTGTACATGCTTTCAGTCAGGTATTTTAGTGAAATCCCTTTTGGATTTTTTTATCCATCCGAGAATTATTCGGGTGACATGCAGTGACTCAGCTTCGGCGCGGGCTTGGACCCCCCGTCGCAGGCGCGCGGCGGCGGCGAAGACGCGAGCGCGTTTACGGAAACGGACGTGGACAACGACGGGGACGATTTCATCGCCGACGTGACACTCGTGTCCTCGCCCGGTTGAAGGGGGTGAAGATGTACTACCTCGAGGTGTCGTTTCGGGAGGCTCGAGGTGCAGTTTCGAAAGTGTGGCGACAAAATATCAATTCGATATCCGACGGCGATTTCGTCAAAGCGCTCGACGCGTGTGCGAACGTGTCTGGTGTCGGAGCTCTCTTTGAGGTTTGATACATTGGAAGATTGTCAAATTTTAACAGTCATCGACGCGGTTGAAAAGACGGCGATTGAGTCGGCGCGGGCGAACCGCGTAGCCGCGGTTGCCAGGGCGGTGACAAGAATTCCAAAGCGTCGCGCCACAGGTTTTTTAACTGATAACCAGATAACCGGCGGTTGCGCGACGCGATTGCCGTGGTGGGGCAGAGCATATAGAGCGCCGCGTTTAGTACAGGGAATTCTTAGTACAGAGCTTTATGATTTCGCGGCCAATTGTATCATGTCGCCCCTACCTTCGCTCTACGTTTTCGCCTACCACGGGCGCCTGTTTACTCGCCGATGCCGAAGTAGCCGCAGATGGTGAACGGCTCTTGCTTGATCTCGGGCTCGAGTTTGACTTCGGGCTCGTGCTTGATTTCCGCCTGACCCGCGCGTGCTGACTTACACGCCGCGCAGTTGTATTTCAACTTGCCGTGGGGGCATGGGTTGCACTCCGCGCAGTTGCGTTTCGCCTTACCGTGGGGGCAGGGGTTGCAGTCTGCGCAGCCGCGTTTCACCCTGCCGTGAGGACAGGGGTTGCACTGCACGCAGCTGCCTTTCGCCTTGCCGTGAGGGCAGGGGTTGCACGTCGTGCAGTTGCGTTTCAGCCTGCCGTGGGGACAGGGGGTGCACACCGTGCAGGCCGATTTCCGCTTGCCGTGGGGGCAGGGGTTGCAGTCCACGCAGTCCCTTTTCCGCTTGCCGTGCGGGCAGGGGTTGCACGTCGCGCAGTCTCTTTTCCGCTTGCCGTGAGGGCAGGCGTTGCACGCTGCGCAGTCGCCTTTCCGCTTGCCGTGCGGGCACGGGTTGCATACCGTGCAGTCCCTTTTCCGCTTGCCGTGAGGGCAGGGGTTGCAGTCCACGCAGCTGCTTTTCAGCTTGCCGTGAGGGCACGGGTTGCAGTCCGCGCAGTGGTGTTTCGCCCTGCCGTGGGGACACGGGTTACAGTCCGTGCACAGGTATTTCTCCCTGTCATGCGAGCACCGTTTACGTACTCCCATCATGCACCTCCGCGCGCGTTCGCGTCTGCGCTCCGGCGCCACGACGAGTGAAGACGTAGTGTAGCTTTTGAGGTGACGTTTCGTCGTGCAATTCCAGAAAACGAATTTCCAAAATTCCGATTTCCGTCAGATAGCCCGATCGAACCCAACGCCCCCGGCGGCGCCATTGGCGGACGGCACGTTTCGCCCCCCCCCTTCAACTGCGATGTCCCTCCCCCGGTGTTGGTTCGAGATGAGCGTGGGTGCTGTTCCCGTGGGGCGGATCACGTTCGAACTCCGGAGCGATGTGGTACCGCGCACCGCGGAGAACTTCCGGGCGCTGTGCACGGGGGAAAAAGGCAACGGGTTGCACTACAAAGGCAGTTCGTTCCACAGAGTGATTCCCGAGTTCATGTGTCAAGCCGGTGACTTCACGGCGGGCGACGGCACCGGAGGGAAATCGATTTACGGAAACAAGTTCGCGGATGAGAACTTTCAACTGAGGCACACCGAGGCGGGGGTGCTTTCCATGGCCAACGCGGGGCCGAACACGAACGGTAGGTGCTGTCTTTTTTTTGAAACCGCCGCGTGGCATGCGACGCGATGGAGTAAACAGTCGCACCCAGTGCACAGAGCAGTGGAACGCACCCCCGGTACCCTCCGTTTTGCGGGTTCGAACCGACGACCTCAGTGACACTCGTACTCCACCTAACCACTGACACCGCTTTCCCGTCACTGTTTCCCCATACAGGCTCGCAGTTTTTCATCTGCACCGGCGCCACGAGTTGGCTGGATGGGAAGCACGTCGTGTTCGGGCAAGTCGTGGAGGGCATGGATGTGGTGCGTAAAATAGAAAAGGTGGGCTCGAAAAGCGGCACTACGCGACAGGTCGTGAAAGTGGTTGACTGCGGGGTGGAGGACTCTTCCGAGGCGGGCGGAGGTTCGATTCTCTCGGCCGCCGCGAAAGCTTTGAAAAAGAAACGCGAAAAGGATGAGGACGACGCGGCGAGGGAAGGGCGGCTCGTTGGAACGGAGGACCCGGACGTTTTAAGCGCGCGGCGGTTGATGGAGAGCAGCGCCGCCGCGTCCCGGAAAGGCGAAGTCACTTACGACAAGTACACCGGTAACAAGCAAGGCCTGGCGGCGATCGCGGGGAAGGTTTTTGAAACGGAAACGAAAACGACGCCTGGTGCGATTGCGGGTGATGCATCTAACGACCCTAAAGAACCTAGCGCACCGCCCGCCTTACTCGGAGGCGGCGGCGCCGGTCGTGTGGACGTCGGGCAGCTTGTTACAGGTACTACCGGAGGTACACACGGAGGTGGTGTTTCTGTTGAGCACCAACCCGAGCAGCCTGACCAAAAGCCCCTTACCCCGCGCGAGCGCAAGCTTTTCGAGTTGCGTTTGAAACTGAACGAATCGCGCAAGGCGAACCGGCACGCGGTTGTTGAGGAAAAGAAACGCGAGGAGTTCCCGGAGGCGTTTGCGAAGGAGAGCCGAGAACGGCTCGAGTCTACAAAAGAAAAGCGCAAAGAAGAAACGCTTGTGAAGCGGGGCATCGACGGAACCAAGAAGCACTTGTTGGAAACGGCGGAGCACGCAAACAAAAAGTACGAAAAGTACGCGGCGAAGTCGCAAAAGGCGGGGGCGAGCGGGGGGGAGGTTTTCGGGAAGGACAACCTTTACGGGGCGTACGAAAAAAGGACGGGAAGTGTGATGGTTGATTTGGAGGAGTATAACTCAGGAAAGGGAGAGGGTGATGACTCTGCTGACGTGTTTGGGTACGGCCGGGCCGGCGCGAAGGTCAACGACCAAAACATCGACCGCATGGTCGGTGAGTTGACCGACCAGAAACGAAAGCGCGCCGAGTTCTCGCGAAGGCGACAACACCGAGACGCGAAGGACGTGACGCACATCAACGACCGGAACGAGCACTTCAATAAGAAACTCGGCAGGGCGTACGACCAGCACACCGCGACGATCGCGGCGAACTTGGAACGGGGGACGGCGTTGCCGGATAACTGAGAAGGACGTAGACTACTTGGGTTGTACAGACTACTCGCGGATACATCTTACATACACCTCCCTATTTCATCTATACCTCACTTCCCTTCTACCATCCTCAGTTTCCCAAACTGTTTCTTCATTCGGCCGAGTACCGTTTTTTTCTTATTTTCTTCTGTTTTCTGTGGCGACCCCGCGAAATCGCTGAACCCCAAATTGCCGCCCACGGTGTCGTCCAACAATGACTCGCTTCCCCCCCCAACCCTTCCACCTCCATCGATGTACGTTCCCCAACTGTTCAGGTCCCCATTTCCTGTGTCTCGCAGCGTTTCCCGCATCGCAATCGCCACGCGCGTCTCGTCCGCGTTTAACTCGCTTTTCAAGTCGTTCCAAACCCGGTCGGCGCCGCTGCTCCGCCGTTCGGAACGCGCGGCGTCGTCCGCCTCAAGAAACTGTCGCGGTACCAAAACAGACGCGAGAAGGGAAACGTCTATGACGTGGCCGAATGATGAGTTCTTGTTGTTATTTTGATCGGCGTCCCCGTACGTATCGTCCCGGGAGGGATACCGATCGTCCCCGCCGTCCCCGAATCTGTGTCCGTCGTTTCCAACCGTGTGTCGGGTCGTCCCAACAAACGTCCCAACCGCCGCGTTGAGTTCGTCGATTGACCGCACGTGGTTCCCCACGTCGTACTCCGGGGTCTCCACGAGGGCGGTCTGGCGGTGCCTTTCGTCGTGCCCATCGCCGCCGTCGTCGTACTCGCCGAGGGTTGGAATTTCCGGAATGTTCTCCACCACCGCGGCGGTCTCGACCGCGTCGTGCCCGCGAGCGCGTCGTGCGCTGCCGAGCGTGGTGGTTTGTGCAGATGATGCCGGGTGTGAGGGTGAGCCAGGGTCACCTCCTTCCAAATCCCTCGCGTTGTTGTTGTTGTCGTGACGTCCAGTGCGTATCACGTTGTCGTCCAAACCCATTTCGCCGCTCCAGCCACCGCCCGTCCCTACGTGCGGCGGTACCTCAGGAGGCGTCTCATCAGTAGCCCACCCCCCGGTGTTCCGCACGGGATGTGGCACATCGTCATCGGACGACTCTGAGTCTAAAGCACCGTTGGCCAAACCGCCGCCGCGTCGGCCCATCACCGGTACGGGCATGGATCCGAACAAGTCGTCATCGGACATCGCGCGAGGGAAACCTATCCCCACAGGCGAGAGGGGCGACCCGATCTGGTGGTACTGGGCAAGTCAAACGCCAAAAAAAACTCACAACGTTCGTGAGTGAATAAAACCCGCGCGAGTGGCCGGCTCGATTGAGCTCGGTAGATCAGATCAGAGGGCGCCGCAGGCTTTCGGACCTGCGATCGACCCGAAAGGCCAAGGTAAGGTACCGGGGCGGCGAATATGGCGCGCACGAAAACCGCTCCGTCGCGGAACAGTGTGGGGTTGCGGATAGAGAACGGGGCGCTGCGAGTGGGTGGAGACACGATCTTCGACGGGATCGATGGGCGATTTGAGGTGCACTCGGTGCCGGACACGCGCGTGAACTCCGAGTGCTTCGGCCGGCCGATTTCGGAGTGCGACCCGGTGCGAATAGGGGTGCTTAGTTTTCGGGAGATGCGTGGCACGAGCTCGTCGTCACCGAACAGCAACAGTTCTTCCAAAGGCAAGGAACCGCTGTTGCCTGTTACGAACAACACAGGGAAACTGGAAAGCAGGCACGTGTTGCGGATTGCGCGTTCGCTCCCCGGCACTTCCCGGTTCCTGGCGAACGCGCGGTGCAAGCTGTGGTGGATGACCCCTACCTGGGGGGGCGGTGATAGCGTGAACGGTATCCCGCCTGAGACGCAGTTTCTTTTATTGCAGCAAACCAACGGGACCTACGTCGCGGCGCTTCCGCTGATCTCGCACGACGGGTTCCGGAGCACGTTGTCGGGCCACGCGCTGGACGCGGCGACGGCGAGAACGAACAACTCAGCATCGACTCAGAGAACGAATAACTCAGCATCGACGCAAGGCACACACAACAGCGGTGCAACGTTTGGTACCAAGACCTCCTCCTTGTGTCTGGTCACCGAATCCGGGTGCGCCGAGGTTCGAACCGGCGCGGTTCAGCGCGTGCTTTGCGTCGCGCACGCTTCGTCGCCGTTCGAGGCGTGCGAAGCGGTGGTGCGCGCGGCGTCGCGCGCGATGAGCGAATCCTTCAAGCTTCGCGTCGACAAAACAATCCCCCCCACCACCGAGGTTTTCGGGTGGTGTACCTGGGACGCGTTCTACCACAGCGTCACCCCGGGTGGCATCGAACGAGGCATACACAGCCTGGCAGCCGGGGGGGTCCCCGCTAAGTTCGTCATCATCGACGACGGCTGGCAAAGCGTGAGCCCGGACGCTGCTTATAAGAAAAAAGTAGACCACATCACGGACCACCCGCCGAGGTCTTCGCCCGGTGTGTTACACGGTGAGACCAACGTCGCACCTGCGACTCCTGTTAAGGATTCAAACGTGGGTGAAAGCGCGGTGAAGGGCGGGTCGGGTACCCCCCAAAACGCGTCGCCGTCGCCCTCGGGGTCGCCGCCCTTCGCGGACGACGGAGGCAAATACGCGGGACCGAACCGAAACGACGCCGAGTCGGGGGCCCCGCGCGCGGGGGGTCGGCGCCAAGTCGTGAAGCGCACGGCGTCCCGGTTGAAAAACAGTGTCACGTCGTTAGCCACGACGGAGGTACACCGGGGGAACGACCGGATCGAAAACGCCATGGCCACGGTACGTGTCGGGGCTTTCCCAAATCCGGGGACACAGCGTTTTCCCGTACTCGTCCTGCGAAGGGACGTGTTCCCTCTGCCCTGACTGTTCAGACCGATGGCCGGTGACTGTTGACCAGGCCATCGTCCAATACACGCGACGTACTCGTCCTGCGAAGGGACGTGTTACCGGATGCCCTGACTGTTTGTCCACACGGCGCGATGTACAAGACGTTAACCACTTTTCGCGTAACAATCAGGCGCTCGTGAGCGCGCGAACCGCCGCGGAGGCGTCGCACATCCCGGGCCATTCGGTACGGCCCCGCGCGTTTCCCGAATCCCGCTTCCACGTTTTATCTCTCAGCTGGTGATTGTTCGGACCGATTACCCTGACTGTTTATCCATACATCGTCCAATACACGCCCAACACAAGACGTTGACCACTTTTGTTCCTTCACAACCAGCTCCTGGTGGATACCCGGTGGTGGCCCACGCGAGCGGCGGTTTTCGTGGCCACCGCGATGGGCAGCGGCCTGGAGACCTGGTACTGGCACGGCATTCACGCCAGTCCGTACTTGGGCGTTTCCTGGCGGTGGTTTAAGTTTCTAGGGCAAGGGCTTTTCGGGCCGGTGATTCGATACGCGGTCTCCACCCTGAGCTGCTTCAACCACCGCGTGCACCTGATCGAGGCGAATGTCAAGTTCAGGAGGCCTGAGGGTTTTTCCGTGACTAACGACGCACTGAACGACGACCGCGAGTTGGTTGGTTCCCGGGGGAAGCGCGGCGGCGGTTCGACTCCCACGCGAAACGCCGGCGGCAAGAAACCCAGAACCAACGCCGACGGGTTCAAAGACGTGATCGGCCGCATAAAAGGGCTGGGGGTTTCGCACGTTTACTGCTGGCACGCGTTTTTCGGGTACTGGGGGGGGCTGCACCCCGATAGCAGCGAGATGAGACAGAAGTTTAGCCAGATCACGATCGTCGCGCCCGAACACACCCCCGGTCTCCTGGCGGTGGAGCCGAGCCAGGCCTGGGACCCGATCACCGTGGGCGGCGTGGGCGTGGTCGCGAACACGGACGACTACTCCAAATTCTTCGACGAGCTTCACATGTACCTGGCGGCATCGGGCGTGGACGGGGTGAAGGTGGACGGCCAGGCGGTGGTCGGCGGGTTGGGCCGGGGCCGGGGCGGGGGGCCGGCGATGGCCAAGAACATGCACCTGTCCCTGGAGCGATCGGTAAAAAAGCACTTCCCAACCAACGGCTTGATCAACTGCATGTGTCACAGCAGCGAGAACATCTTGAACTTCAAAGACAGCGCCCTGGCGCGGGTGAGCGACGACTTTTACCCAACAAACAAAGCCTCGCACACCGTGCACGTCGCTAACGTGGCGTACAACTCGATTTTCATGGGCGAAATCGTGGTGCCGGACTGGGACATGTTCCAGTCGCACTGCGGCCAGGCGGGGGCGCTGCACGCCGCCGCCAGAGCGGTGGGCGGGTGTCCTGTTTACGTGAGCGACGCCCCGGGGCAGCACGACTTCGCGCTTCTCCGAAAGTTGGTGTTTCCGAGTGGGAAGGTTCTGCGAGCGCGCTTGCCTGGAAGACCCACCCGAGACTGCGTGTTCACGGACCCGTGCACCGACGGGTCAACCGCGTTGAAGATCTGGAACAAGAACCACGTCCACGACTCCGGGGTCGTGGGGTGCTTCAACGTGCAAGGCGCGAGCTGGAGCCGTAAAAAGGGAATCTTCGTCGAGGAGAAAAATTGCGAATTCGTAATCGCGAGCGTCGCGCCGAAGGACGTGGAGACGCTGCGCCGGAACTCCGATTTTGCTAAAAAGTTCGTCACCATGGCGCACCGCAGCGGCGAGGTCCGAGTGTTAAGTATGGACGATCATTGGCGAATCAAGCTGCCTAGCAAACAGTGGGAGATTTTTACGATCGCGGCGAAACGCGGCGTCTCCGGTGCCGGTTTCGAAGGAGGGAAACCTTGTTTCAAACCCGAATGGGCGTTCGTCGGTTTGACCGGGATGCTCAACGGGGGTGGCGCGGTTTTAGCAGACACGTTCACCGAGAATGAAGAGACGTACGCGCAAACAGTCACCGCGACCGCGGAGGTGTACGGCTGCGGGTCGCTCTCGGCGTGGGCGAAAACGCAGCCGCTGTCGGTGGCGGTGAATGGCGAGAAAGTCACGTACGCGTGGACGCCGCTCGCGAATGAAAACGGGGGCGGCGCGGTTGTCACGATACCCCTGGGGGTTAGGGAAGGTACACACGCGGTGGACCTTTTGTTCGTCAGGAACTAGTGACTACTACTACTGCTACTTACGGCCGTGAGTAACACCCAATTTGGGGCACACCGGGTGTTGTTTAATACGAAAATAAGAGTGTCGAGTTGGGTTCGCGCGTCACGACTGACGCTCGCGCTTTATTGGTTTGGCTAGCGCCCGCGCGCGGTCGAACCGGGCTATCGATCGGACGCGCGCGCGATGGCTACTTGGATGTGCTACTCTAAAGCTATTCTAGTAGGGAGGACGACGAGGTACGTCGCGACGTAAGTTGGTTCCTCACGTCGCGTTCGCACCTCCCGACGCGGGTTGCGTTGGGGGTTGGTTTCAGCCCAATCACCCGCGGTCTCCTCTCCCTGGCGCGCGCCAGAGTTGACTCTGAAACGCGTTTTTAACGGTTTACATCACGACACCGAACGGCTCGACAAACGAGCGGGTGCCGGCACCAAATTCAAAGTAATTGAAGCTAAGGAACGTTCCACCGTGCGCCCCGAGTCCCGTGTGTATGGAACGGGTGACATTCTTTTCGCGTCACTGCCCTTCCCTCGGCTGCGCTGCAATAGGCGACTTTTCGCGTTGCGACGACGACTCAAACCCTCCGCGGGAGGTTCCGTTTTCGTGCGCGCCGCCGCTTTCGTCGCCTTGTTTCGTCTGCGCGGATTGCCCTGAGCCGTTCTCTCCTGACCCGGACCCCGACCCTGAGCCACCATATCGCCCGTTGTCGTCGCCCGAGCCGTCCCCCGACCCTTCCCTCTTTTCCCGCGACAAACGCGGCAAACCGAAATCGCGATTCGCGACGTTCTCGTCGCCGGTGTCGTCCCCGCTCGAGCCGTCCCTGACGTTCCGCTTCACCCCGCGCGTCTTCTCCGCCCCTCGTAACGCATCCGGTTCGGTCTCGAAACTGGGTTTGGAAGGACAGAGATGGACGACTTGCGGCGCCAAGACAGTCGACGTGTCTTGTGCGTCCGCGACGGACCCAACACGCGCGTTCTTCGCCAACGCCCCACCCGGGAAGTACATCAGCACGGACGCGAGCGCCGCCATCTGCTCCGCGCTCGGGCGTTGCGTTTCATCGCCAACTGTGGTTTCGCCAAACGCGGTGAACGCGCTGCCCGTGCCGCACGCGGAGGGCAACAAATGCGTCTCTGGAGCTCCAGCGGCTTGTTTTCCGTCCCCGACCTTGGCCGCCGCCAAGAGCATGGCGGCCACGAAATCAGCGGCGCCGTCGCCGGCGCCGCCCGTGGAGGTTACCTTCACCGCGGGCCGCTGCACCTCCGTCTTTTCCACGGACACCGCGTGCGCGCCCGCCACGTGGTGTTGCAACGGGAAGTTCCCCCCGCCGATGCTCGCCAGCGCGGCGAAGAACTGCGACGCCATGTGTTGCTGCGCCATGTTCTGTAGAACCGCGGCGTTGCAGACGTTGGGAACTGAACGCTGCTGCTGCTGCTGCTGCTGCGCCACTAGCGACCGCATCGCGACCGATTGGTCGTGGAGCAGGGAAGCTTGCATGACGGACCACGGGTTCAGGCCGTGGTGGGTCGCGCCGGGAGGATTCGTTGCGCTGGGGTGGTGAAACTCAGGACCCGCCGTTGGGTCGAATCGTTGGCCGCAGGTACTTTGTCCAACCCCGCCAAACCCAGCGGACACCGCCCGTCGCGTCGCCGCGCCGCTCGACTCGTGCTCCCCCAGCCGCGTCGCGCGCGGCATCTGGAACGTACCTCCGCGAGAGGTCATCAACGGCGCTCCCGCGAGCAAAAGCGCGACGCTGGCGTCCACTTCGTTCTGCATGTCACCGTGTGTTGGGTCACCAACACCACTTATCTGCGCAGCACCCCCGCCATCCGGGGCTTTCCGCGGGTACGGGTGAATCGGTTTGCGCTTGGCGCGCGCGGGCGGGATGTGTACGGCGTCGTTTTGGGTTTGGCCGCCAGCGGAACCGCTGTTTTGCCCCAACAAGTCCCCTCCCCCGGTACAGTCCCCACCTTGCGCGCCACCCGCGCCCCGACTCGTCTCGCGTTGAAGCTTGCTGAAGAACTTCTGCGCGTGGCTGCGAATCTGCACCGCGCTTTTGGTGCCGACGTGCAGCTCGATTTTCCGCCACGCTCGGCCGTGAAGCTTCAGGGCGTCCAGGAATAACGAGTGCTCATCTTCTGTCCAGCGCTCGCGCTGTTTCGTTATCGTGTATGGCTTGCGCACCTTGGCGACCCTCGGTGCGGCGTCGCCAGTTGAGGTGTCTCCCGATCCGTGTTCGCTGCCGGACGGTTGTGCGGGGTCAATCACGGCTCGTACCGCGGCAACCGCGATTGGCGCGTTCGATACAGCGACGTCTCCGGAGGTGGTGCGTACGGGATTTTGGCCTTTTTGGCCATATCCCGCCTCGTGCCCCGGTGGAAAACCTCCTCCGGGGACGCCGGAAAACCATTGCTGGCCGTTCTGCGCGTGGCCCCCCGCGACACCCGCGCCGAACGGCCACGGGCCACCCGCGCCCGACATGCGCGTGTTAGCCTAACCAAAGTACCGCAACCGCAACCGCCCTAGGTCGTTCGCGTGCGCCGTGCGCCGCGCTCCAATGGGGCGCGTCGAAGTTCGCCTCAAAAAATGCCCTTTCGCTTTTACGCTTTTTGGGCAAACCAAGATCTTTGTCAGCAGATTCCATCGTGACTAACTGCTCACTGCGTTTTGAAATTATTTGCCGCGTCACCTTGGATGGCCAAAACCTTTTGCCGGTCATCGGGCGGGAAAACCCAGCGTGGCGCGGAGGTGGCCGCCCGCGTGGCGAGGCGTATCGAAGGTGGATGTGTCGGTCGGTCGGACCGTTTTTTGCTCAAGAAAACATCTTGGTGGGCACTCTTTTTTCTCCCATCCCGCGACGCGCGGACCCGCGTGGTCGCGGCCCTGAGGACAGGCAACGCCTACGCGCGGAGTCGGTGGACGCAACGGACTCGGAATCGGTTGACGCAAAGGTGGAACCTGGTGCGTCGCGGGATTTGAAGAATCAGCAAGGGACGGAGGAACCATCATCGATCAACATCTGCGGGGATGGCCGAGACGAACCCCACGTGTGTTCCCGATGACGATGTCCCGGCCGCCACGCGTATCCCAACAAACCCCACCCACACGACGCAAACCCGGAAGGAAAGCACCCCGAACCCCCCAAACCCACACGCGGCGCACGAGAACTACCTCGGCCCGATCAGCGCCACGCCCGCGAAGATGGTGAGCGTGATGTTAAAACTCGCAAACGTCAGTTCCGCGTCGGTCGTTTTCGATTTAGGATGCAACGACGGCCGGGTTTTGATCGCGGCGGCGGTGGAGTACGGCGCGAGAGGCGTGGGGGTGGAGATCGACCAAGGGGCATGTGCGAAAGCGGCCAGATTGATACGCGACGCAAAAGTTGAAGACTTAGTGACCATACGCGAAAGCGACGCCATGCTGGTGAACGATTTGAGCGACGCGACGGTTTGCTTCGTGTACCTGTTACCCACGGGAAACAAAAAGATCTCGAAGAAAGTCATGAAAGATTTGACCGGCGGTACTTTAGTCATGACATACGTGTTCCGGCTGCCAAAAGAGCAGTGGGACCCGTATTTGGAAACCGTGGAAGCGGTTGATAGCACGCGGGACCGGGGAACAAACAAAGGCGTGGACACGTCGTCGTTCAACAAAGTGTTTAAATACCGCGTGCCGGATACGAAACCGGGGTGGTGCGTTGTCCCGGATTGACATACGGCCGGGTACTTTACCCACAGTACCCTAGACATACAATGTGTTAATAGTTACAAACCGATTTAGGAACACGTCTCTCCCGTGACTACGTATGGCACTACGCAAGTGACTTCTCACCCGGCGAAAGAATACACGCGCCAACCGAGATGGCGCACGTTCTCCGGTTTCACAAACACGAGGCAGTACCCACCCGGGTGGATGACACGCTTGTCAGGGCGAGACGATTTTCATTTGTCACAACACGGTTGCGTCGAGGACTCGCACTTGGCTTCCTTTTATTTTAATGATTGAAAAAATGGCAGCGGTACTTTTCGTACAGCTTGTGTCTAAAGTCTAAGACTAGTGTGTCTTCCGAGTCACTCTTAGAGACAACTAGACATTGCAACGCATTCGACGCATTCGGATTCGAGAGCACCCGAGTTAAAGCGCCTTGGCGAACTCCACGCCTTTCGCGATGGAGTCTTTTAGCTCCGCCATCATCCCGTCCAACGCGGCTTGTTCGTACGGAGTGATGTCCCCCAATCCGTGGATCGTCTCCACGCCGTCCTTCCCGAGGGTGACTTTCGAGGCGAAGAAGGACACGTCCGTCACGGTGCTCTGTACGTACGTGCACTCGGTGACCCCGGCTTCGCCGTTCTTGGCGCGGAGGCAGGCGTCACCGAAAAGCGCCCCGGCGTACGCCATGGATAAAGTGGCGCTTCCCTTCCCCGCCTTCGCGGCGACCACCTCGGTGCCGCCATCCTGCGTGCGCTTCGTGAGGGCGTCGATGACGTCGTCCGTCATGGCGGCCTTGGGTGTGGCTTGTGACCACAGCGGCAGGATCGTGATCCCGGCGTGCCCGCCCACCACGGGGACGTCAACCTTGGCGGTTTCCAAACCGTTCTTCTCGGCGTAGAACGTCTTCGCCCTCACCACGTCAAGCGTGGTCACACCGAACAGCTTCTTGGGGTCATACACCCCCCTCTTCTTCAAAACCTCCGCCGCGATCGGGACGGTGCTGTTCACCGGGTTCGAGATCATGTTGATCATCGCCTTCGGGCAGTGCGTCGCGATGGCGTCGGTGAGGCCGGCGACGATGCCGGCGTTGATTTTGAACAAGTCGTCTCTTGTCATGCCGGGCTTGCGCGGGACACCGGCGGGAATGATAACCAGGTCGCAGTCCTTCAGCGCAGCACCTAGTTCGGCGTCACCGGCGAAGCCCTTGACCTGGGCCTGGGTGTTGATGTGGCTCACGTCAGCCGCGACGCCGGGGGTACCCGCGATGTCGAAAAGAGACAGCTCGGTCACGAGCGGGTTCTGTGGGTTCGTGGCGGTGTTGTTGTTGTGGGGAGGGGGGAAGGGGAGTAACAGGCGGTTAGTTCCCAAGGCGGTGATGTGTGCGAGGAAGACGTACGCGACGCCTTGTGTCTGTCGACGCCCTCGTATCTGTCCCGGAGGGAGGTGGTGTGGTCGTCTGAATCGCGCGCGATCGCCGACAGGGCCGATCGCGCAGAGGAACCCGACGTACCATCTTCATGAGCAAACCACAGGGCTGGCCGATCCCGCCCGCGGCGCCGAGCACGGCGACTTTGTACGCGCGGGTCTGAGTGACCGCGGTTGAGGCGGTGCGGGAAACGCCGGCGGCGCGGAGAAGAGCAGACATGGTGGGTGCGTGGGTGATCGGAGAGTGCGCGGGCGAACAATGCGGCGGGCTTCCGTTTTTGGTTTTTCACTCTAAAAAATATCTTCCGCATCGGGAAATTAACTCCACGATTTTAGACCGTCAAAATGTCGACTCTCGGACGACCCTCAAAAGCAAAAGCAACGACTGCAATCTTCCGTCGTGTGTGGCGGCGAGCACAAGACTACCGCGCGCGGAGGGACGCGATAAGGAGGCATTCGGTCGGGAGCGATGGGTGAAAACAAGCGGTGCCACCACGGCACACGGAAATTTGCCTGCGTGAAGTGCAACCCATGCCCTCACGGCAAGCTGAAAAGCAGCTGCGTGGCGTGCAGCCCCAGCCTTCACGGGCGACTGAAAAGAAACTGCGCGCAGTGCAACCCCTACCCTCACGGCAGGCTGAAACGCAGGTGCACGGTGTGCACCCCCTGCCCGCACGGCAAGCGGAAAGACAACTGCGCGAAGTGCAGCCCCTGCCTTCACGGCAGGGTGAAAAGCAACTGCGCGGACTGCACCCCCTGCCCTCACGGCAGGGTGAAAAGAAGCTGCACCCAGTGCAACCCCTGCCTTCACGGTAGGGTGAAACCCGACTGTGCGGACTGCAACCCCTGCCCTCACGGCAGGCTGAGAAGAAGCTGCCCACAGTACAACCCCTGCCCTCACGGCAGGCTGAAAAACAGCTGCGCAGCGTGCAACCCCTGTCCCCACGGCAGGCTGAAACGCCACTGCGCGGCGTGCACCCCCTGCCCTCACGGGAAGTTGAAACACAAGTGCACGGCTTGCAAAACGGCACGCGCGACTCCGCCGAGTTCGAAGCGAGTTAAGCGCGAGCCGGAGAGTTCGCCCGAGATCAAGCACGAGTCCGAAGTCAAACTCGAGCCCGAAGTCAAACTCGAGCCCGAGATCAAGCAAGAGCCGATCACCATTCAAGGCTACTTCGGCTTCAACCAGTAAACCAACCAAAGCAGGGTTCGACGAAGAACACGGTGAATACAGACATTCTGGTGAAGAGTTTTAGGTTCGCGATACACCACGACGGCTTCAACGAGTAAACCAGTAAATACTACGGCAAACCCCCTAATACTGCGACCCCACGAACCTCGTCTCCGCTTGCATCGACATCTGCGTGTTCGGCCTGCCAAGCCCGAAGTCGTCATCCTCGGCGCCGGCCACGTTAAGGCCGTCTGCTGGGTCGTCGAATTCCGTCTCCGTCATGTCCGGCGGTTCGCCGGCGTCGAAACCGCGGTTGGTCCCGACGTCGCCGCGGTTCGCTCTTAAAAAATTCTGTAACAAACCCTCCAGCTGATCCGGGTCCTCGCCCCCAGAGCCTTTGTTGCCCTCGATACCAACGCCAAGCGCGCGCATCCTGGCCGCGTTTTTCTGGTACACAGCATCCAGTTTTGATGATAAGTCAGCGTCCCTGGTGGTCATGCCGGCGTCGTCTTCGTCGTCGTAAGTATCGCCCCCCCCGCGCGCCTCGTCGGGGCCGCCGTACCGGGTTGAAACACCGACGCCGCCGTCCAAAGCGTCATTCTTTCCTTCCCGATTCGATCGGTACCCCACTTGTGGCGCGGGCCGGCCCGCCCCAGGTCCGGAAAAAACGCTCGCACCGCCGCCGTTTCCTTTCAGAAACGGCGCGCGTTCCATGGTCTGGCCGGGGAAAATAAAAGCGCTGTCGCCCGCTATCGATCCGAGCTCGTCGTCCACGTCCAAGCCGCCCCGGCGAATCAGTACCTTCGCACTAGGTTTGTGCCTGCCAGGCGACCCCACGCCCATGTGTTGTCCCATGTCACCGGCTAACTCGTTCGCGTCGTTCCCGAGGGACACGAAAGGCGCGCCCGCGTCAAGCGCGGGCCCCAGGTCGTTCGTCGTGTGGTGCGGCCCTTGTCCGTCTCGCACGAAAACGCCGTAGTCCTCGTCCCGCGAGACGCGCGGCGGCCCTCGCAACGGGTCCGTGGTTGTCAGCCTGTGATTGGTACACGAAAACGTGAGACGACTTTCACGCCGCGCGTGTGACGTAAGTACGTACAGAGAATCGGCAAACCGTGTGTCCCCGGATTTGGGAAAGGGATTACGCACGCGTAGTACGGGACATCCACGCCGTGGCGCGCCAGGGCGTCGCCCGTGCTCGCCGCGGGCGGCAACGCGCTGATAAACGCCTGGTCCGCCAAATTCTCCCTCATCTCCGCCAGCTCAACCCGCGCCTCCGCGCTGTGCTTCTCCGCCATCTCCGCGCGCTTGGAAAGAATAGCCATGTTTGCGTTTTGCGCGCGCATCTGCACCATCAGTTCTTTGTGTTCCGTTTGGAGCTCGGTCCTTAACTGGTTCAGCTCCCTCGCGCCCGCGGGAGTGGGGCCTCGCGGGGGCGGCGGGACTTGTTGAGGGGGAGGGCCTTGTTGGTGTTGCTGTTGCGAGGGGAGGTATCCGTCGTGGTTGTTGTGACCGCCGTGTTGCGCCGTCTCGTGTTGGCTTTCGTTTTCGGAAACGCGCGCCCTCGCGTCGTCCCGAGGTTCGTGTACGCGCCGGGTCGCGGCTTCGGGAGGAACCGGGATGTCGTTGGTCATCTGCTCGCTCCGTTTGTTCGCGGCGTTGTGGTACGCCTCTTCTTCAAGCCTCATGCGTTCCTCCGCTTTTTCGCGTTCCAGAAACTGTTCCCGCGAAAACGCCTCCCGCAACCGTTCCTGCTCAACCCGCAGCCGCGTATCCTCCGCCTGCGCTTCCCTCTCTACTTGCTTTTTTTCCTCCTCCTTCCTTAAACGTTTCTCCTCGATTTGCAACCGCAACGCGTGCTGCAGCTCCTCCCGCGCCCGGTGCTTCGCCTGAAGCGCAAGCGGGTTCTCGTTTTCCGTTCTGAAGTTGGTGATTTTACTCCGGGTCGCGCTACTCGGCGCGGGGTTGGGGTTGGACGCGCCGCCGTTGCCGTTGCCGTTGCCGCTAGCGGCGAACCGGCCGTGGCCCGGAACCCCGGCTCGGCCACCGGGGACGATGGGTACGTACTGCGTCTGGCCGTTGGGTGACGCCGGATACCCCGGGTTCGATTCACGTCTTTGGTCGAGTTGGTGATCCTGGTGGTGTTGGTTTGGCGCGTACCCTTGCTGCTGTCCCGCGTTTCCTTGGTACCCTCCGTCGTCGCGACCGCCGCCGTCGCCGCCGCGACCGCCGTACTCGTACCCGCCGCCGTCCAAGTGTTCCGTGCGGTTCGAAACCCGGGCCTGCTGATTCTCACTCGACACAACCGGCGCCCCACCCCCCCCCTTTCCCCACGGATCATGCCGCCGCTGGTCCTGTTCGTGTCGGTGTTCCTGTTCCTCCGTCGCGCGCTTCTCCTCAAGCTTCCGTTGCGCCTTGTCCCGAATCTGTTTGTCCAGGTCTTTTTGGTACTCAACCGCTTTCCGTTGTTTCTCCGCGGCTTTGCTTTGATCCACGCCGTCCCGCCAGTGCCCGCCTGGAGGTCCGGCGCCGGGTCGCTGGCGCTGCGGCCCTTGGCCGTTGTCCATCACGCTTAAACTCCCTCGCGCCAGCAACTGGTTCTCCCGCGCCGCGTTCGCCGCGTTGGTCAGTCCTTTCGGGCCGTACCCGGGGGCGTCGTACCCACCGCCGTGTTCGTGTCCTTGTTGTCCTTGTTGTCCGTGTTGTGATTGTCCTTGGTGCGGCGTTTCTTGCGTCGGGTGGTACGCCCGCGGCTCATCCGGCTGGGAATGGGAAAGAAAAGTGTCAGTCTTGAGTTGGGCGATGTGCGGGGTATGGGTGTACTGTATATCGCGATGGATGGACAAACAGTCACCAGCTTCGGTAAAACAGTGCACTTGCGATGTATGTAGTGCACAGTGCGTAGTCCCTCCGGGTCCGTAAACAGTGGCTGGATATGGGAAAGCCAAGGAGGCCGTACCTGGTGCGCGTCTCTGTAGTCGTACCCCATGTACGACCCGTTTTCGTCAACCCCATCAAGCGTCCCGTCGTGCATGTCCGTGATGATGTTTCCCATCCCTAAGGAGTGCCTATCAAGTTCCAAGCTGTGCTGCTTGTCCACGAGTTTCGCGCGTTTTTTAAACTCGATCTGCTGCTGCAACTCCGCCGCGTACTGTTTCTTCGCCGCCTCGGCTTTCACCCGGAGCTTCTCTCCACTGTTGTGGATGTCCCGTAAACCGTGAAACCCTTTCGCGCGCGGGCGTTGCTGTTGCTCTTCGTCGAACTGTAACCCGGGGGAGACGCCGGCATTTTGCTGTGACTGTTGGTTGTGTTGGCCTGGTCTTCCACCTTGACCTTGACCTTGACCTTGTCTTCCGCCTTGGTGGCCGTGTCGCGCCGCGTGCGCCTGTTCTTTCGCGTGTTGTTGCCTAAGAAGGTGTTCGTTGTACTCCGCCTGTCTCTGCCGCGCCAGATGCTCGCGTGTCGTCACGGCGTTGTCGGGAGACGGCCCCCAGTTTCCCCCGGCCGCGCCTCCGTGTGGGGTACGTTCGTCCCCGTACGGGTGGTTCACGGGAGGCCGGTTGGGAGGCGGGCCCCCGCCGTTTCCGGGCCCCGGGCCGGCGTACCCGCCTCCGGCACCGCCCGCGCGGAAAAAAGCCTCCCGCTCGGCGAGGTCGTCCATCGGCACCGACTGTGCGAAATTGGAACGCCGCAAAAACTACGTTTCGCACGACCCGTGGAGACCAACGACGGGATTGCAAACGTAAGCACGCGCGGAAGCCCCGTACGTGCGGTGCCTTCTACGCGGACCAGGCCGCGATGCGTGGTCTCGGCGCGTCCCAGGGCGCGCGCGAAATGCGGGGCCGAGTCAAAAAACGTTCCAAGAAAAAAGTCAAGCGTTCAAAAAAATGTGCGCGCGTCCTCGAAACCTCGCCTACGCCGAGCGCCGCTCGCCCGCATTTTTTCAAAACATCCGAGTGGTTGAATTACTCACTGGATGACAAATCCTTTTCCCGAAGTTTTCCGAAGTAACACCCGCGATCATTTCTCTTACGCCATTCCCTCTCGCTCGCCACACGCGCGCCGTCCGTAGACGTGTTTCTTTTGTCAAGTATCCCCTCCCATACTTCGCGTTCTCACGCATCGCCATGCGTACGCAAAACCCCGAGACGGTGCGTCTTATTCCCCGCGCCAAGGCCGAGACCTCGGGGGATAAAGATGTGTCTGTATCTCGCGGGCTGGGGCTTTTCGGCCTCGCCGCGGGTGCGATGCTTCTCGTCGCCGCGGTGACGTCCACCACCGCGCGCGCCGTGCTCGGCGTTTCAAGCGTAAGCGCTGCGGAGTTGAACGACGGCGCCATGCGAACCCTCGGGCGTTTGGGCTCCGGGGTATCCCCCGTCACCTTCACCGTGCACCTGTGCGGGGTCCCCGACGAGGTTTGGAACCGCCACGTCCCATGGCCCGTGTGCCGGGTGAAGCTGGTGGGGTGCCCGAGCACGGGAAACTGCTGGCACTGGAGGTACCACCAAGGCATCGAGATGATCCCCACCGACGATTCGCGCAACGCGTTCACGGTCACGACGAGTGAGTACGGCCCTGGGGATTCCTTCGGCTTCGCCGTGATCGAAGCCGGGTGCACGGCGGAGCACGAAACGTTGTGCAACGTCCCCGCGGAAGACGCCCCCGCGTTTTGCAAGGAACAAGAGCTATGCGACCACAGGTACGACAGTGGCACCGCGGACTACACCACGCAGCCCGGTGACCCGAACTACGAAGGACACAACGTGACTTGCTGGAAAGACAAGCAGCGGTGCTCGTCGGCGTCGCCTTTTTTCTTCATGGATTACGAAAAGCGAACCTGCCTGCGCGAAGCCGGCGGGCCGTGGTTCAACCGCGTGTTGCCACCCGCCGCGGTCACGAACGGCGAGTACAGCGCGGTTTGGGGCTCGTGCGAAACCGAACCTGTGGGCGATGCGAAGACGCAGTGCATGAACTCCGCGGACGTGGTGTCGATTTGCCCATCCCTGGAAAAGCCGATGGCGGAGGCTGAGCTCCCCGTGACGCCGCTTGGCGGTTGCGAGGGCAAAACCGACGGGTCCTTCGCGCAACTTTTCCACAAATTACCAGGAAGCGACACCATCGAAGTCACCTCGACATGCTGCAAAGGCGTCGCGTGCGAGCCCGGCCACATCTGTCTCGTCAACGGCGAGTGCGGCAACATCGACCCGATGCCCGAACCCGGCCTGACCGGCGCGACGTGCGTGTCGGGCGACGACGCCGCCCCGGGCGTGTGCACGCAATCCTGCGGCTCCGGGAACGGCGACTGCGACAAAACGTGCGCTGCCGCGGCTGAGGTGAGTGACCTTGAGCTGGATTGCGAGATCGGCGGCACGGGGAACAACAAGTGCCTGTGCTCCAACGTGGGTGGGAAAACCGCGGAGGAGTGCGAGCTGTTTCCCAACCCGGGATGGAAGTGCTGCACGTGCAAATCGCTGCGACAACCGGATACGGGCTCGGACGGTGACCCCGGCCCCACGGACAATACAAACCAGGGCCAGGGCGATGAAAACAAGAAAGTTAAAGAAACCTAACCCTAAACCCTAAACCCCCGACATGACGAGAGTGAATAACGGTAAAGGAAGAGGCGAGGAAAACCGGCATCGCGCGGGGCGGTAACGGGGGGAGCGTGTCTTCACGCAGAGCGCTTGGTTGATTGAAAAGCGTTTTCACGATTCGGCCGTTTCTGCGAAATATTATGAATAAAAACAAAAGAGAAGTAAAAGTAAAAACACCGCCGCCTTTGTGTTCCATTTTCGCGCGTCCTGAAATCAGAAACCGAGACTCCCCGCTGTTGCCGCCGGATGCGGGATGCACGGCAGAACACGTGAGAGAAAGAGTAATGGGAAAAAGACCGCAGAGTAGTAGTAAGAATAGAGTAGGAATAGGAAAGAAACCGAAAGTCTAATTATTTCCCCCCAATCTCCCCGACGCTAACAATCTCCCGGTCCACGATTCCAAACCCCACAGCTTCGCTCGCGGACATGTACGTGTCCCGCTCCAGGGCGTCGCCAACCTCTTTGTCAGACCGACCGGTGTGTTTCACCAGAATATCCGCCAGCGATTTCCGCGTGCGCTCCGCTTTTTTGCTTTTTATTAAAATATCCGAAGTCTGGTTGTGAAAGAAAAGTGTCAGTCCATTTGTTGGGCGTGTATTGGGCGTGTGTTGGACGATGTATAGACAACAGTCAGAGTAATCGGTCTGAACAGTCACCAGCTTCGGTCCGAACAGTCAGAGTAATCGGTCCGAACAGTCACCGGCGTTAGAGATAAAACGGGCGGTGTCCCCGGATTTGGGAAAGCCCAGCCATACGTACCTGCCCGGAAATCACGTGGTGGGGCTGGTGGATCATGACGCGCGCGTTGGGTAAAACGTACCGAAACCCGGGCGCACCCGCGCTTAGCAAAACAGCGGCCATGCTCTCAGCGTGGCCGATGCACACGGTGTACACAGGGGGGCTGTGTTTTTGTTGGTGGTGGGAGGGGGAGTTGTTAGTCACGGAAAAGGAGGGAGAAGGAGTTTTTTAAAAATCAAAAACTAACAAGCGATTGAAAATGTATTCACTCACCACACATGCATCATGACGTCGTAAATCGCCAGCCCCGCGGTGACCACCCCCCCGCCTGAGTTGATGTACAGCACGATCGGCGTTGTTGGGTCCACCTGGTCCAGGAAAAGCAGCTTGCCGATCAACGCGTGCGCGGATTTATCGTCCACGCGGCCGTTGAGGAAAACCCGGCGCTGATACGATAAAGAAGAAAGTGTCAGTGTCGTATGGGCAGTCAGGGAGGCGGTGTGTGGTGGGTGGGAAACGCCCGTACCTGCGAAAGAAGCTGCGCGAAGAAAAGCTCGGGCTCGCTCTTGGCGACCGCGGGCACCTGGGTTTTCTTTTCGGGTGGTTTGGTCTCCGTGCTCGGTGGTTTCTCGTCGTACTTCGGTTCCGTTGTGGGCGTCGCGGGGGGGGGAGGTGACGTGGTAACCGGCGGTGTCGCGGTGTTGCGTTGTTTCGGGGCTTCCGCGTGTGCAGTTTTCGGCTCCCACAAACGCGCGCCTTCGTACGCCACCGCAATCGCAGCCGCGCCGACTGCGACGGATTGCCATTTCATGCTGGTCCCGTGTTCGGACAAACCGCCTGCAAACCCTCTTCGCAACGCAGGGGCCGTGTTGGGTGTCACCGCAGCACCTGGCGTGAGAAGTCCCACCAACCACCGCGAACGCGACGCCCCGCGGCCCACCACTTGGCAGACGCGGAACATGGTGAACAGGCGGTGGTGCGCGAAAAAGTAAATCGAGGGGACTACAAGTTTCAGAGGGTAAGTCTTTTGAAAAGTAATTTGCGCTCACCAGCACGCGACCGCGGCGACACGGGGTGATGATGACCGCGTGCCTCCACGGCGAGGAAAGGGTGGGTGAAGGTTAACAGACATGCGAAGGGTGTGACACAACACGTATCAATACTCGGTCGTGTTTAACTAAAAAACAACTCGCCAAAGTGAAACAGAACGCATCACGAAACCTCGATCGGTTTCGCTTTTCCGCCCGCCGCGTCCGCGCCCGTCGCCTCCGCTTCAAACCGCGCAAACGCCCCCGCCCTGACCTTTTTCTCGTCGTCGAAAAACGAAAACGCGTTGTCCAGGGCGTTGGTGAGGGGCCGCAGCCGGCCACTCAGCTTGTGTCGAGCCGCGGGTGGCAGGGTCTTTTTCCGGGCCTCCATCTGGTCATAAAGCGAACCCAACGCGGTGACGACTCGCGTCGCCTTTTGTCGCGTTCGAAAAGTGTCAGTCTTTCGTGGTTTAATGTGTACGCGTAATTACGGGCGGACAATCGGCAGAGGTAATAACCGTCCCTTCGCAGGACGAGTATGGGCAAACAGTGTGAGTGGTATTTGGGAAAGATGAGCCCAAACACTTACCTTCCGCCACTTCTCCACGCTGACCAGCGGCGCGGCGCTCCAGAAGTGCCGCAGGAGCTCCGCCGCGGCGTTCGCGTCGGAGCGAATCGTGGGCTCCATTTCACCCAGCGCATGTTGATCGGCAACCGGTAACCCGTCCGTGTCCGCTGGTTCCGGTTTCGCGGAACGCGAACCTTCACTGTTACCGCTTCGCAAATCGCCCGAGGACGAAGCGTTTCGCGCCGCGCGGCTTCGCCACCGCCGCGCCGTGGAAGAGAGCTCGTCCAAAACGGAACGACTCGCCGCGACGTCGATTTCGTTGGCGTTTAACTCCGAAAACGAAACCGGCGGGGTTCGATCCAAGGACGTGCCCGTGGTGGGTGTTTGCTTAACCAACTCATGCGTTTTCGTCACAGGTTTCGTTCCGCGCGACACGCCCCCCATCTCGGTCGCGAGTCGCGAGATGGTTTCGGAAAAGTCGAACTGCGCATCGCTCGCGACGTCGTGCTTTTTTGCGCGTTTTGCGTCCGGTAAATGCAAATCACCAACCTCCCCGTGCTTCCCAGAAAGAGAGAAGTACCGCGACGGGTCGTCGATGTGCAGGTGTTTTTTAGGCTGGACGACCTGGTCAAGCAAATCCTCCAGAACGAATTCATCGGAGGTATCCATTGCGTAGTTAGTCGCGTTTTTCTCCAAGCCCTCCTGCGCCTCCGCCGCCAAAGCCGCGCTCCGCGCGTCCGTCACCGGCACCAGCGGCCGTCCCTGGAGATTAACAAGAAAGTGTCAGTCTCTCGGACCATGTGTATGAGGGATTGGTATGAGTAAACAGTCAGGGTACTGGGCAGAGGTAATAGCCCCTTCTGGTCTTCATGCTCCCTTCGCAGGACAAGTATGAGCAGTCAGGCAGGCGGTGTGTGTTAAATGGGGAAGCCCCGCACCCGCAACACCACCTGCGCGTGGTGATTCAGGGACCTCAACGTCTCTATCGCCGCGTGTTTCGCCGCCGCGGCTTTCCCGCCGCCGCGGCCGCCCAGCGCCTTGGCCGCCGCAACCGCGACGCTCGCCGAAGGCGGCGGCGGTTCCTTGGCGCCGTCCCTGAATATTCCGTGGCCGCCTCGGCCTTTCTCGCCGTCGGTGGCGCCCAGCTCCGCGGTTTGGTCACCCGCCGTCCCAAACACCCCGAAATCGAACGAATCCGCCGCGAGGTTACATGACGGGGTGAGTCGTTTCGATACCTCGCTCCTTTGGTCTTTCGTTTGCGCGCGCCGCGCGAACAGCGCCAGGTCCGCGGCTTCTTCCTCGCCCTGCGGAGGCGCACCAGCCCGCGCGGCTTTGAAGTACTCGCTCCGCAGAAACCGCGTCCAGAACTCCCTTTCCGTCATTCGCGACGGGACGTTCGTTAAAAACGCGCTGTGGTTGTTAAAGAAAAGGGTCAGTCCCGAGTCTTGCGTATAGGTTCGTAACAGTTGCCAGTACTGGTAAACGTTACTAGTACTGTTACTAGTGTTACTAGTACTGTTACTAGTAGTGCACTCAAATAGGCGCGGTAAACAGTCGTTGGATTTGGGAAAACCCCGAGGCCGTACCTCCTAACCGCCGGCCTCTCCGCGAAGATGCGGTGCATTTTCTCGTTCGAAAGCACCGCTGTGACTACGTCGCCCGCGCCGTTCGCGGTTTCGCCCGTTCCCGTCCGCGCGCCTTTAATATCAGCATCCAACACGTTGCTAATACCGAGTTGCTGCGTGCTTCCGTGTTTCAACACCGCGTCCGTGAACAGGTGCGCTCTCGCGGCCCAGAACTCGTCGTCGTCGATGGCGGCTATTGATTGATTTTGGCTGGTTTTTGAATCGGCATATTTGCTGCCTTTCACCAACCGGCCGTGCGCCGCCGCGAGCGCCGCGTTGGTGGTGAGGATTTGGTGTCTCGCCGCGAGCTCGGCGTTGGATGGGCGGGCGTTTTTCGTGTGCGTGTCACGAGAAACGCCAAGCGAGCCGTTTCCAGAAACGGCCGTCGCGCGTTTCACGACGTCGCTCAAAGCGTCCCGGCTCTTTTCGTCTCCGAACTGCATCACGAACGCCTCTGGTTTCCCTGCCTGTGATTTGTTCGATTTGTCACTTTGAAGCACCAACCGTAAACTCGCCCTGGGTGCGCCTGGTTTGTTCCGCTGGTGCCCCGTTACGTGCGCAAGGTTCACCAAACGCTCGCCCAGTACCCCGTCCGCAACGGGGCGCCACACCAAGGTCTGGTTCATCACGTGTGCCGTGCCCAGAGTCATCGCGCCCGCGACGGAAACCGAACATCTGACCTCACAGGCGCCCCCCAACGATGACGACGCCATCGTTCGTCCCGGTCAGAGTAAAACAACACCGAACACCACACCAGGTTTACAAACCCCTGTCCCGCCGCTTCACGGGGGAAGCGCCGCCGCGACACCCGACCGGTCCGGGCGCGCCGAGGAGTGTCGACAAGGGGGGGGCGATCTGTGGAAATGAGCGAAAGTATTTTCTGCAGGTCCGAGAAAAAGGAAAAGCGACACGCTGGCCGTCACCACAGGCGACCCGCGCGTGGTCGGCGGGACCGCGGGCCGGGCGAGGACCTGGTTAGCGACTTTGGCGGCGGCGAACAAAGGTGGTGCGACACGGAAGCCGCGATGCGCGCGCTGGCCGTGTTGGAGCAGAGGCTCACGGCGTTGGTGCCGCCTGGTACGAGCGCATCACCAAATCCGGTCGATCAGCGCGCGTTGTTCGACGTGCTCTCGGAGCTCGCGTCCGTGTTGCACCGAGGTGTGTCATCGCTCCACGAAGTCACCCAAAGCCAGCGCGGACTGGAAGATGCGCTGCTTCGCATTACGTGCGGCGGGTGGGCCGGGCCCGCGGTGCGGAACGCGGCGGCGAACACCATGTGTGTGCTGTTCTTGGTCGGGAACCAGGTCGGGTTGTTCAGCGCGGTGAGTGAACTAGCGGCGGTTGCGTTCGGGGAGACGAAGACTCAAAAAGGGCTGTTCAAAAAGAAAAACCAAGACGCGAATACCACGCCGCTGAAAGCCGGTTTAACCCCTGTAGCGCACGCGCGAGTCAGCGCGCTTGACACGCTGCAAAGGCTGGCGCGTTCCGGGCACGCGCCGACGATGCGCGGCGCCGGGTCTGGAATCGTGGAAAGGTGCGTGTTGCTCGCTCTGCGCATTCCGCCTTGCTCATCGTTTTTTTTGTTTCACGGCGAGTCAGGGAAAGGAAGAGCGTCACACGCATCACAACAGGGCGGTTTGGGGAGCACACGTACCGAACGTCGCGAGACTGACCTTTTGTTTTACTCGTCGAAAGCGCCGAGAAACTTTTGTGCGTTCGGTCCGCCGAGACCGCGCTGAAAGAGGACGGGTCACGGAAAGGTACGCGGGTAGTGCGCGTAGCGGTCGTGCGGTGTATCCGCGCGGTGGTTGAGGGCGGTGCTTACGTAGGTACGGGCGGCGGTTCGAACCCGGGGCGGGTCGCGCGTCCGCTGCGACGAGAAACGCGCGCGGCGGCGGGGCGGTTGTTGACTCGGGTGCTCGTGGGGGAAGGGCTTGGACTAAACCCGCACGCAAACGACGGAGGCGTACGGGCGACGGCGTGTCGCGCCATTGGCGCGCTCGCCAGCGCGCCGGGGGGGGGTGGCATGTGGACCGATTTGGGAAGCGCGGTTCGGAAACGGGGGAGCGCCGGCGCCGCGAGCGATCCGCGCGTCGCCGACGACGCGACGACCGAGACGCTTCGGCTTTTGGACGACGTATGTGGCGAAACAAGCGCGGCCGCGTCCTGCGCGCTCGGGAAACTAGCCGCCTGTCGACTGCGAATGAAAACGCAAATGGAACGGAAAGAAGAAGCGGTCAGGGGTACCTCCGCCGGCGACGGCGCGACGCCCGGGCGGAGCAAAAAGAAAAGCTCGTCCATGTTTGGCGGTTGGAAAAACGATGACGCCTCCGACGTTTCCAAAGCTTCGGGGGCTGACGCCGCGGCGGCCGCAAAGTCCGCCGACGCCACAGCTGCCGCCGCGCCGCTAGATATGGACCGACCAGGAGGTATGGAGCTTTGGGTGGAAACCGTTGAACTGTGTTTCTTGAATCCGCTGCGTTTGTCGGAGGGTGAGGCGCGGACGGAGTGTTTTCGAAACGACGGGGAAAAACGTTTTGTTTTCGAAAAACGCCGGCGTTTCCGCGCCGGCGTGGCGCACGCGCTTTGTGTTTTCATTCGCCAGGCGGCAACTGACGTTGGGTTTGATGCGTTCTTGCCGAAAGCCTTGCTGGTCGAGTTAGCGGCGACCACCTTGAGTGTGTTCACCGGCGGACAGTCACCGACGGATTCAGAGGGAACGTCGCGGCGTCAAATTTTAGAAAGCGCGAAACGCGACGCGCGCGACGACGCGCACGCCGCCGCGTGCGCCAGCGTTGTCCTCGCGCACGGTGTTTTGCCGTGCCTGGACGAGGGTGGGCGGAGGGGGCTTACGGAAAGGCTGGTTGGGCTGTTACTTGATACGGAGGATTCTGGAGTACTTAACTCAACGTTGTTGGGTTCTGAGGTCGGTGTTGGGTCGAGCGACGGGAACGCGAAAACGCAGAAAACGGAGTCACGTAAAAAAAACGCGGAACTCCCCTCCGCCGCTGCGACGCTACGCGCGTTGCGGGACGCGCTTCGCGCCACCGGCGGGGTCGATTCCGAGCTTTTCGCGTTAGCCAGAACCGCGCTTTCCGCATCACCCGCCGCGCGGTTGGAACCGACGCTCGCGGCGGTTGCCACGTTTGCGCTCGCGGTGTCGTCCCCGCAACGCGCGGCTTTGCTGCTGCGCGACGCGACCGCCGCGATGTCCGGCCCGTGTTCCGAAAAAGCCAGACTCGGCGCTCGAGTCTGCGCCGAGTTCGTCGCGCGCGCGGACGTTTTGGAGCTCGGGCTTCCCAGGCGCGACGTCGCGGACGCGGCGTCTGTTTCGTTCGCGCTGGCGAAAATCGGGTGCGTCGGCGCGAACGAAAACGAAAACGAAAACGAAAACGCCGCGACTCGCGCGTTTGGGTGGTGCGCCACCGCGTCTTGTCTTGTTTTTTTTTCCACGCACAGCTCTCGCGCTGTGCGTGGAACGAAAACGTCAACACCCCTGGAAACGCCCCTGGATTTTGACGCCGTCGCGGACGCTTTGGCGGAGGTGTTAAACCCACACGGGCTGATCAAAGACGCGGAGGCGGAACGAGCGCGAACGAATCGCGGTTCCAAACAAGCGGAAACCGCGTCCGGGTCCACGCGGCTCGTTTCGCTGTCGCTGTTCTCGCCGAACAAGAAACCGAAAGACAAAGAAGAATTGTCTCCACCGTCGTCCAGTTACGGCTCGTTGGATGAAACCCCACACGCGAAAACAGCGTATCAGCCCGGGACTCGGGAGAAAAAGGGCGTCGCGAAACACGCGACTCGGCGCGGCGACGCCAACCCCGACGAGACAAAAACTCAAACTCTTTGGCCCTCGGCGACCGCGATGGCCCTGCGCGCCGCCGCCACAGACGCGTTGCCCGCGCTCGCGCGCCTCGCACAGTCACAACACGCAAAACACCGCGTGCGTGCCTTGCTTGTAGACGCGTTGGTCAGCGCGTGCGTCCCCGTACAAGGTGGTAACGATCACGAAGCGCGCTGGCCACGCGACGACGATCAAGCGCGCGCCGCCGCGACGCTACGCGCGAGGGCGTTGCAGGCGTTCGTTTCGGTACCGAACGCGTGCTTCGAGACGAGCGGAATTGGTTCGGGTGAGACTGAAGTAGGTACTGGTGAGGATGAAGTAGGTAATCAGGAGACTGAAGGGGGTACTGAAGAGACGACTGAAGTAGGTCTTCTGAGCAGCACCGGGCGCAACGGCGAAGAAACGCGGTCACGACGCGTCACAAACCACGCCGTTTTCGACGCCGTCGTGTCCGTGTGCGCTTCGTTGCCCACTACTCAAATTCCTGGAGGCGAAGTCGCGAGCGGTGCAAACGCCCCGACGTCGGCGCTGGCGCGTTTGCTGGATCCAAAAAACGAAACGAACAACACGTACGGACCGTGGCCCGTCCGTGACGGGACGGGCGGCGGTGACGGTGACGTCCACGCGCTGCGCAGCTTCAGCGGCGCGCGATGTGCGTTGAGCGTTTCGCCGTGGCGATGCGCCGTGGCGGGGCTTGACGACAAAAAAAAAGAACGAGGGGTGGACGGTACCGGAACCGGCGCTTCGTTGTTCGCGACGCTTCGGGTGAGACGCGCCGAGGCGCTGGCGAGTGTCGTCGCCATGAGCGAGAAGCACCGCTCTGGGATCCTCGCCGCGACCGCGCTTGACGCGATCAGGGCGGCGACTGGAGATTTCGACGATGTCGCCGCTGGGAAGGGCTCTTCAACAAACCTGAACGATTTGCTCGCCTCGAACCCGCCGACGCAAACGCAGCAAAGCCCGGTGAAACACAACCGGCGCGGGTCTTCAACGTTCGCCGGGTTTTCCCTGACTGCGTCGCACACGGGAAAAGGGAAGCGTGATGACGCGCATTCAAAAGTCGTCGACACAAACGTCTTGCAAACCTCGTTGACCTCCGCGTGCGTCACGTCGCTCGCCGTGGCGAACGCGCTGTGCTTTGCGTTTGAGGCGACGAAGAAGAAAACGTTTTCTTTTGAAAAAGACGAAAAGCAAAACGCCGCCCGCAGGGAAGCCGCCGAGTCCCTCGCCGGCGTCGCCGCGCAAATCGGTGCGGGGCTTTCCCACTGAACACGTTCCGCCTCCCTGATTGCTCATACTCGTACCAGAAGGGAATATTCCCTCTGACTGTTTACGTAATACACACTACGAGAGACTGACACTTTCTTTTTCATCGGGCCAGGTTCGTCGCCGCACGCGCTTCCCGCGCACTGGCGCGCCGCCGCGGAGCTCGACGCGGTTGCGGGAACTATTTTGGACGACCCGGTTTTTTCCGCAGAGGCGCTTCTTCGGGCGGCGAGTGCGCTGACTGCGTTGCCGGTGACACGAAATCTGTCCGGTGATGGAAATGAAAAAAATACAATCACAAAAAACAGAAATCGACCCGCCGCGGCGTGCGCGTGCGCGATTTCGTTCCGCAAAGCGGGCGCGCTCGCGTCCGGCGGCGCGCTACCGCGGCTCGCAGTTGCGTTGACCAGCTGTGCGCTCGAGATTGACGGTAGTCCCGACGTTTCGCACCTGTGGGCGGCGCACGCCCTGGCCGTCGTGGCGCAGGTCGCCGGCCCGGCGTTTCACAAGCGAGCGGGCGTGACCCTGAGTTTGGTCTTCGCGCTGCTCAACTCCTGGGACGCGAACGACCCCGGGGGCGGTTTCGTGGATGATGCGGGGGATACGTCCCGTAGTACCGGTAGTACTTCGGGTAGCCCGTCGGCGCAGTCGTCATTGCTCCGCGCGTCGTGCGGGAGGTTAATCAACGCCGCGATCGGCGCCGTGGGACCGGAGCTGGACACGATGGGGGGTGACGGACGGAGTAGTGGTACGAAAAACGATGACACATCCGGAACGCCCGGAACCAGCCTTGATAACTCAGAGCGCGCCGCCAACCTGTTCGAGTTCGCGGCGTCGTTGATGGACGCGTGCGTGTTCGGGAGCGACACGGGAGGTTTGCATCAGTGGCAATCGAGTTATAACACGTTTGTAGGACGGGGAGGGGGTGGCATTACGTCTGTGGGTAAACAGTCTGGCGACGACGACGACACAGGCGACGGCGCTTGCCGGTTCGAATCCGCCGTCTTCACGCAGCAGCTCGCGCTGTTCGCGCCGTCCATCGCCACCCCCCAAAAGTTAGTCCTGTCCCTGATTCACGAGGTGAGTATTTCCCAATCACCACATTCCGCCTCCCTGAATGCCCATACTCGTACCAGAAGGGACAGCTATACCTCTGCCCGTTATCCTGACTGTTTACGTAATACACACTACGAGAGACTGACACTTTCTTTTTTATCGTATCGAGTTAAACTCGAACCAGCCCACGCTTCGGCACGCCGCTTGTGAGACTTTGAAGCACCTTTGTGAGCGAGACGCGGGGGCGGTGGCGAGCGCGAGTTGGTCGGGAAGGAACTCGTTGGGGAGTAACCCTACGGGGAGTAACTCGGTGGGTAACTCTATGGGTAAACAGTCAGCCGACGGAAGTACGTCGACTTCGTTGTTCGGGGATTTGCTGTTTTTCGTTGACCGGTTCGGAGACGCCTCCTCGGCAAACGGGTCAGTCGGGGGGGTTGACACAAAAGCGAGCGCGCACGCCCGCCGCGCGCTGCGTTTGTTGGTCAAGCAGTGTGCCTTTCACGATCCGTCAGTCGCGGTGATCGCCCTGGCCAGGGTGGCGCTTTGGGTACCGGGGACGGACTGGAGTTCTTCCTCCGGGGTTGGGGACGACGGAAACGGAGATGGAAACAGCACGGCTGAACTTTCCGGAAGAAACTTTTCTCCTCGCGGCGCCCCAAGGCTGGCCACGCGGTTCTTAGCCGCGACTTTGATCGCGGAGGTTCCGGGTTCGTACCGTGGCGGTGTGGAAGAATTCATGACCGGACACGCCTCCGTGTGCGTTGACGTCGGCTACCGCATCGCCACCGCGCCTTTCCCGGCGCTGCGGCCGTGCGGGCTGCGCGTTTTGAGTGACACGATTTGCAGAATCGGGAAAAGGCCGGATTTGGAAAACGACTTGACAACCGACCCGGACACGCAAACCCCGTTCGTGGCGCAGTTTCAAGCCCAAGCCTTGTCCGCGCTGCGAGGGTGTTTCGAGCCGGGTATTCCCCCAGGGCGGTGTTTCACCGAAGGCGCACTTCTGGCGTCGGCGAGTCTGGTTTGCGGCGTCGACCGCGGCGACCCTGGCGCGACGAAGAAGTTCCGGGCCTTCGTCAGCGATCCGATTCGCACTTGGCTCGCGGAAGAGGAAAACGAGGAAAACGACCCGACCAGAAATAACCCCGCCCGAGCGGGCTCGCAGGATTCCGGAAACGATTCCGTCGCGAATTCCTCGGAAGATCATTTTCAAAACATCCTCACAACCGCCACGAACGACGTCTGCGCCGGTGGGATTTTGGCCGCGCTACGCCTCGCCGCGCTTCGTTCATCCGCGGTTATGTTCAACGAAGTCGGCATTGACAAATTCGCGGCCGTTGTTGGCGACGAAAAGAAATTGCAAAAAGAAAAAAAAAGAAACCTGAACTCGTTGGCCCTGAAATGGGCCACGGTGGTGACCGACTTCGCGGACGTCGTGGCCGGCGGTGAGTATTTAGTCGGGACGAATACGACTACGGACACCACCGCGATCCACGCGTCGCTTTGGGGAAAAAACGACCGACTCGCGTTGGACCTCGGAAAGGCGTGGCGCCCGTGCCTTTGCGCGGCGACGCAAGTGTTGTTTGGCGAGTCTGGCCACGAAGACGAAGATGCGTTTCCTACTTTTCCCAAACTGCGCTTCGCGTCGTTTGCGCTCGCGCTTTGCGTCGCGGCGCTTACGCAGTCGCTGGAGTTCGTGTCCACTGACGACGACGGGCCGGACGCGCCGCTTGCGAAACCGCTGTGTCCGAGTAACCGGACAAAAGAAAGCAGCAATACCTCGAATGCGCACATTTCTCAATGCGTGAAAACGGGGTTGCCCACCGAAACCGCCGCCGCCGAGGCCGTCGCCGTTTCGTCGAAAATCGCGCGGTGGGTGTTTTCTCCGGGACGGGACACCCAAATTTCCGCGGACAAACACAAAACGTTACACGAGTCGCTCGCCGGCGCGTGCGTCGCCGTGGTGACGTTGCTTGACCTGAACATTGGCGCCGACGACAGTGACGAGATCGGCACTGATACGTACAGGGACGAAGCCCCAGGGAAGAATTCCGACGAAGAGCGACCGTTACAAAACCGTTACAAAAGTTGTTTCGTCCGCACGTGCGAAGCCTTCGCGGTGACGCTCGCGGGGTTTTCTCGGTTCCAAAACGCGGCGGCCGGCGCGGTTGCAATCGCGGGCGGTTTGGGGAGACAAAACTCGGTAAGCGCGAGGCGTGCCTCTTCCTTCGTGATTGGTAAGGTACGGGTTGAATGTTCCGAAGATACTTTGACCGCGCTAAGGCCGCAAATGCTCATCGTTTGCGTTCGAGCGTTGAGTCGAAGCGACGGTTGCGACGGCGAATTCGGCAAACCGTTTGTCACGACGTTCGCGGAGCTCGTTTCGGGTTTTGAAACGCCGCGCGACGCGCACGACGACCCTGTTCTCTTTTCGGCTTGTCGATTTTTGTGGTGCGATGTCAATTCGTTGCGCCATAACCCACCGAACGCAGCCGCGTGCGCTTCGGTGTGTGCGAGGAGGTGCTTGGAGGTACTGAACAACGAGGACGGGGTCGGTAAGTATTTCCCATTTACCACATTTCGCCGACTGATTGCCCATACACGACTGACATTTATTTTCTTCAATCAGGGTCCGTCGCGGTGAGCGCAACGAATTCTTTTTTCAACGCCGACCCAAGCGCCGCCGCGGAAGCCGCCGCGTTTGTTGAGCTCCGAAACGCGTGTGTCACGGCGAGCCAGTCTGGAAATAATGTTGCGTACCAAAAAGGCATCGCGTGCTTGCTACGCACGATAGGCGCGTGCGCCGCCACCGCGACACGTGCGCGTCTGCTAAAGTGCGGCGCCAACGACGCGACCGCGCACGATGCGCGCGCCGCCGCGGAGGGGCTGAAGTTCTGGGCCGCGTTGGTGAATTTGGTGACTATAGGGATAACTCGGGAATCGGAGGTTCGCGAAGACTCGGTCGGTGCTCTTTCAATCGCGTTACAAGCGTTACGACTCAGTTGCGTCACGGTGTTCCTTCCGCTCGCAATCGAGGCAATCGAGGTGTCATCGCCGGGTCCGGGAACTTCAGTGAATTCCGCGTTGGCGAGCGCGTCCGTGAGGTTGATAACCTCGGTAGCGGGAAGCGCGCCGAATGCGTTTCGAACCGCGGTCGGCAAGTTAAGCGAAACCTCCACGGAACGGTTGCGGCAGGCGATGGCGTTTAGGGACACGCAAAATAGTAGAGCCACACCTCCAAATGCTGTGACCCCAACTCCCAACAGCCCTGCCATAGGTACGACACCGACACCGCTCACGCCGCCTTCGTTCGCGTCGTTTGAGTAGGGAAAAGTATACGTTTAGATACAGCGTGTGCCCAAATTAGCCGCGGGTATTCCAGTTGCCATTGCGAAGGTAGTTTAGCTATTAACTTCTCCCTACTGTTCCGCCCCCACGCTCGCCACCGCCGCCACGCCTTCCGGTTCAAACCCCACGCCCGCTTCCTGCCTGGCGCGCGCGTCATCAAGGCACTTAAGGTACGGAAGCGGCTCCAGGTCTTCCGCTTCGAAACCTTTCGAGGTGACCAGCGCGTTACCGGTAACCGCCGCGTTTAGTTCGCGTGTCATCTCGTCCAAATTCTCCCCAAACCGCCGCTGCGCGGTTTTCACCAGAAGCGTATCCATGGCGTTACACTCGTAAAGCTCTGTGATTGTTACACGAAAAGGGGTTAACGTCGCGTGTTGGGCGTGTATTGGACGATATATGGACAACAGGGAGGGGTAATCGGTATGTGTATTGAACGACGTAAGGACAACAGTCGCCGTAATCGGTCGGAACAGTCACCGTAATCGGGCCTCCACAGGCACCGGCGTTAGAGGTAAAACAGCGTGCGTGGGGGATCGGCAGGAAAGCCGTAAAACGTACCTTGTTTCAACGCATCGCTCATGTCCCCCTCAAACGCGTCCCCGGAATGCGGGTGGTTCCCTTTAAACGCGGGCCCGATTAGGTTTCCTCGGTCGTAGTTCGTGCCCGCCGTGTTTTTGGGGTTCCGGCGCAACGCGAAACTCAAAACGCAAACGCTCTCTTCGTACCTGAGTGTAAAAAAGAAAGGGTCAGTCTCTCGTAATGTGTAGGAGTAAACAGTCAGGGAGTCTTGTAAGGGCAGAGGGAATAGTCCCTTCTGGTACGAGTATGGGCAATCAGGGAGGCAGTGTGTGGTGATTGGGAAAGGCCCTTACCGGTGCGTCAACCCCACCCAGGCCAGGTCCTGGACCCGGTCAAGCGCGATATCCACCGCCTCCGCGTGTACCAAGTCAAGGTCCTCACCACCGTCCATGCGCTCCTGGAACCTCCACCACACGTCGTCGATGAGCTTTTTGGTTTGGTAGTTGTTATCGCGGTTGTTTTTGCAGTGCGTTTCTCGCATGATCGTCGCGAACTTCCCGCCGTCGCTAAAGTCGCCCAAGTCCTCGCCACTAATCAGCGTCCCGAACTTGTTGTCACTTAGTGTGCCCCAGTCCAACGAGGCGCGGTCGTCGTGGTACATAAAAAGCTCGCTTCGCCACGCCGCTTGTTCGAACTGCACGGGGTCGCGGAACATGCCTAACGGGATGAACGCACGTTCGTTCGACCCGACCCTGGCCATGTCCGCGCGTACGATCGTTTGCAAAGCCTGCCCCTGGTGCGACGTCGCCAGCAAACAGTCGTTCCAGGACTCAGCGCTGCTGTCTTTCAGGGGTTTCGGGAACGTGGTGAAGGACGCAGCGTTGTCCACGAACACGGTGGTGAGGAACGCGGCGCTTCCGGGGCACAGCAGGTTGGCCTCCCTCAAGTCGGAATCGAACAGCGCGTCTTCGGAACGCGTGCGTTGCACCAGCGCGGATTGATCGGGGGTGGAGGCGAGCAAGCTCATCAGGTAAAGCACCAAACTCGTGCCTCCTGTTTTCTCGATGTGGAAGTATATTGGCAGACGCGGGACCGCCGCGGAAGAGGTTTCGGTCGGTGCGACCGCCGGCACGGACGGCGCCTGCCCGAGCCGCCCCAAACGTCGCCCGACGGCACGTGATCGTGCGTTGTCGCGCGAATCCATCGCCGAGGCGAACCCGACCACCGCGACGAGGGACGCCACCGCGGCGACCCCAAGCACGACGCGCAGTAACAGCTGCGTCACGTCCCGCCGGTGGCCTACTTTCGACACATCGTGTAGCAAAGGCGCGGCCGCCGCGTCCGGGGCGACGCTCATGATGTTTTCCGCAACACCTCTTCGCCCGCCCTGTCGACACCTCGTGCACGCGCGCTTTAGGGCCCCGAACCGTGGTGCGCACGCACGCGCGGCCCCTCTAAACCCGGTCCACGCGCGCGCGACACCGACCCGCGGTGGGTTGGACGAAAGAAGACCGCACGACCACCGCGGCGCGTCTTCCCGAGTGAAGCGGGAAGGCGGGACACCCGCTGTGGGTGGTGGGTGTTGACGCCTGAAAAGGGCGCGCGGCGAGTTCTAGGTTTCCCTTACGCGCAAAAAAAAAGCGACCGCCTTCGAGGAGTGTGACGTAGAATTCCTCGCGGTCCTCCTTTCTGTCGGTTCGGTGATTGGCCCGAGGTGGTACCCGACCCCGGTCCCCCGAGGAAAAGGACGTGCTCGACCAATCCGCGTTTTTCACGTGTTTTTGTGACTACAGCGCACTGCGAGAACGTTGCGTGAAAGTCGAAAAAGTCGATTTGGCATTTTTGAAAACTCGAGAAAACCACGTTCCGCACCACACTTCGTCACAACCCAACACACGTCACTCACGATGGCCAAGACTCCCTCCTCCAAGAAGCCCGCCAAGAAGACCGTCGCCAAGGGCGGTAAGGGCGGCAAGCGCAAGTCCAAGACCGAAACCTACAAGATCTACATCTACAAGGTCCTGAAGCAGGTGCACCCCGACACCGGCATCTCGTCCAAAGCCATGGTACGTTTTTTCGGCCAGCACCTCACCGACGCACGCCACGCTCGATGTCGCACCTCGTGCTTTACTCTTTGGTGTCATCACACGCTTGCTGACCTTCGCTCCCGTTTCCCTGTGTTTATTAGTCCATCATGAACTCGTTCATCAACGACATCTTCGAAAAGATCGCCACCGAGGCGTCCAAGCTCGCCAGGTACAACAAAAAGCCGACGGTGACGTCGCGCGAGATCCAAACCGCGGTTCGGTTGATCCTGCCCGGAGAGCTCGCCAAGCACGCCGTGAGTGAAGGCACCAAAGCGGTCACCAAGTTCACGAGCGCGTAAGCGACGTCTAGAAACACAGTGACCTCCGCGCCTCAACAGCAACAGGCGAGCTTCATCAACACACACCAACAAAAACGACCACCTTTTGGTTTTCGTTCAAACGCGCGTCGTCGCACGACCGCGACCGCGCTGCCAATATGGTGATAATAAATCACCACCCAGCTGAGACATGAATCGAACAAACCGTACACATCACCCCGAATACCTCGCCGTGAAACAATCGCACTTCATGCGCGTCTCCTTCGCGCCCCGGCGATGGCGCGTTCGAAAACTTTTCACTGTGCTCGTCACTCTTCATTTCAACCAACTCGGACAAAAGAAAAGCCTACGTCCTTTGAAATCCCTCTTTCTTTCGGTCAGCTTCACGCTTGGTCGTTTTTTGTGAAAGACGCGTGTGCCATTTCTTTCGCATCAAAACCCCCTTTCAACACTCAAGCTTTTCTCTTCGTGTTCCTGAACAACGACGAATTTGACCAGCCCGATTGTAGGAACAATCCGACGCACCAAGCGCGCGCGGGACTGTCCCCGGCGGCGATTGTTCGATACGCCGAAGCCAAGGGGCACTGACCCGAAACCGAAGCCGATGGGGGCATTCCGAACCCTGGGGGAGGCGCCTCCTTTCGTTCGCCCCGGGCTGAATCAGAAGACCGAAAGGAAGAGCTCGTTGCTGAAAAACAACACATTCCCCACACCCCGCGTCCGTGTCGTGGCTGTGCGAAAAAGCACACAACATGGCTGACAAGCGCTGTTCCCACGGAAGAGTCCGGACGCAGTGCATGGAGTGTGACACGTGTCCTCACGGCCGGCGGAGAAACATGTGCGCTTTGTGTAACCCGTGTCCTCACGGGAAGCTGCGGAACAAATGCGGTGATTGTAACCCGAAAACACTCCCTTCCAGGGGCGACGAACGGAAACGGGAACCGGGCGGCGCTGCAAAAAAAACCATGCGCAAGCAGCAGCAGCAGCAGCAGCAGCAGCAGAGTGACCCTACCGATGCTACGCGTCGCGACAGTTTCAAGCAGGACCTGACTGAATTTTACGAAAGTCCGTGGCTGCAGAAGGAGCTGGAGAAACTCGCGTCGCAAAAAAAGAAAGGCCCGCGCCCGTACCGAGCGCGCCCGCGTCGTCGTCTTCCTCGTCGGAAAGCACCGATTCGGAAGACTACGAATCCGCCAACTCGGGTGAGGTCACCGAGGTGACGACGCAGGTTCCGCACGTCAGCACGATACATTCAGGTGAAGGCGCGATCGACAGACGCGTCGAGATCTTCTGGCCGGAAGAAAACGCGGACTTCGTCGGGACAGTCACCGGGTACGACGAGAAGTCGAAGAAGCACACCGTGACGTACGACGACGGCGACGTCGAGTGCGAGCTTGAGCTGCACAAGGAGCAAATGGAGTGGCTAACACCAGCAAGTGCGAGTGCGTCGGTGCTTGACAAACCCGGGACTGCCGCGGCGCCAGCGCCGCGTGGGTACGGGTACGATCCGATTGTGGACGAGTACAAGAAAATCCCGTGGCTCGCGCATCTGGACGCGTGCTGGGCGGTGGTGTTTGCTGCGTGGGATGCTTTGCTTGACGAGCACGGCATCGCACGCGACGCGCCGTGTCGCCAGCACTACTACCGCCCCACGCGGTGCCACGGCGAACCGCCGGAGTGGCGCCACGGCACGGAGGGCCGCGGGTTCGACCGCGCCACCACCGTGGCGTGCACGCGGCACTTCGCGGGTGAGTTTCTCACGCAGAACCTTTCCCTCGACTTGTTCGGAGGGTACGGCGACGTGCTGTGAAAAAGTGACTTCCCGGCTGACGAGAAATGGACGGGCGCCAGAAAGAAGGAGTACGCAAAGTCCTTTTGCGAGACCATTCGCGCACTGTACGTGATTGATCCTCGCAACAAGAAAAAGCAGAAAAAAGTCTGGAACCTGGTGCCGCACCTGCACGACGTGCGAACGCAGGTGGTGGAGCGGGTTGTGGATGAAATCGGGGTGTTCATTTTAGTCGCGAAACCGAGTAGTTCGAGCCCGGGTACGGGAGCGCTTCCCGTGAACGACGCTCGCCGTGGACAGAAAAACGCGATAAGGGGTGGTACCGGCGATGCGAAGAAGCCGCCGAAGCGAGCGCGGGAAAAGGCGCCGAGCCAGGCTGTGAACAAAAAGCCAAGAGTCGGAACCTCTATGGGCAAACAGTCTGAAGCCGTCCAACTCGGGTACACCGCCGGGACGATTGAAAACGCGGCGTACGCGTTGTTGTCGGAGCGCGGCGCGGCAGGGATGACCGTCGACGCGATCGTGGCTGCGGCGCCGAAACGAAGGTACGTCTTCTGTGTTTTTACAAAGATGTACGTAGTGTTACACGTCGCGCGGTTGTTTTTTTCGACGGCGCGACGCGCTTAACCCTAAACCCTAAACCCTAAACCCTAAAGACCTCTCGTCTCATCTGTCGAAAAAAGAATTTCATACCGCGTCGATGCTGACCATCCCCCACCTTTCGTTAACACACGCAGGCTGTACACGTGGGATAAACGCAGCAAGACTCCTGGTAACAGCGTCACCGCGAGCCTGGGTCAGGACCGAGGTGTTTTTAAAAGAATCGCGCCTTACACGTACGTGTTGCGTTGCAAATTGAAGGGTGGCGGCAAGGGGAGTGGGGGTAGCGGTGAAGGGAAAAAATAATCGCAAAACCGCTTTTGTAAAAAATAAAATACTGGCATCTTTCGTCGAAAACGCCGATTCGCCATTTCCCCGGGCACACCAGACGCACCAGGACGTCAACACTTGTACCGCCCCGGAAAGATCATGTGCCACAGCGAACCGGAGGAGTGGGATGACGGAACGGAGGGCCGTGGGTTCGACCGGGCGACCACGATTGGGTGCGCGCGGCACTTCGCGGGTGAGTTTTTAGGGCAAATGCTTCATTTAAACGCCTTTGAAGGGTACGACCACGTCCTGGCGAAGAGTGACTTCCCGACCGACGAAAACTGGAGCGCCGCGAAAAAAAAGGAGTACGCCAAGTCGTTTAGCGACATCGTCCACGCGCTGAACGTGGTTGACAAAAAAACGAAAAAATCCTGGAGCTTGGTGCCGCACCTGCACGACCCGAACACGCGGGTGGTGGAGACGGTGGTGGACGAAATCGGGGTCTTCGCGGTTTCGATTCCGGGGGCAGGAATTGTTACGAAGGGAAGGGGTAAACGGAAAAAATATTGAGTGTGTAAAAAGGGCTTGGCGGCGGTGGTGACTTGTAAATAACAGATCAGGAGTGACATAAAAATAGGGTCCGCGAAAACGCGACGAATACCACCGGGAAGGTAGTCCCGATAGTCTACTGGATAAAATAAAACGCCGCCCCGGCGCTGAATACTTGCGTACTACGTGTGTCCTACTGCGCGCTCCTTTTCCGGCACACCTCTCTCCACCGTTCCGCGGCGCTGCTCAACTCCAGAACGCGTTCCAAGTACTCGCCCACGCCTACGCCTCCGTCGTTTGGGGGCACTCGGTTCGCCAAATCCAGTGAGTTGGGCCCCGAAAACGGCAACGCCGGGGCGTTCAGGGTGGGCGCGGAGAGCTGGGTTCGAATTTTCACGAGCGACCTGCACAAAAGCGCGGTGGCTTTGCCTTTTTGCGACGCCAGGTTCTCACGAACGCGTTTGTTTTTGATATCACTGGTCGTCGAGGCGTTGTGCACGCAGCCTTCGATGTTGCCGTACAGGTTTAATAATTTAGGCGCGGTTTTCGGCCCGATGCCCTCCACCCCAGGCACGTTGTCACTCGCGTCCCCGACCATCGCGAGAAGATCCACGAACTGCACCGGGTCCAAACCGCCGAACTGGTTTTGGAAAAGAAAAGGGTCAGTCCCGAGTCCCGAGTACTGTGGTACTGCAGTAGTGTGTGTCGTGCAGTCGTGCAGGGGCAGTACACAGGGCACTTGTGATGTATTTGCCAGTACTGGTAAATGTTACGTGTCACAGAGGGGCGGTAAACAGTGTGCCCGGATTTGGGAAATGCGACAACACGTGCCTCGTTCCGGAAGTCGCATTCGGTGTACGGCACCAGCCCTTTCCCTGCTAAGTTGGGGTGGTCGTAGTCGTGGAACTGGAGAGGCCAGTGGATTTTATTTGCCGTGTTGATTCCGGTGGCGGTTTCGGCGTTGACTCCGTTTTCGGTGTCATCGCCGTCGCTCGTGGAAACGTCGGACTCGTGCAAGTTCTTCGCGACTTCCTTGTTCCGCCCGTTCGGACGCAGTTGCCGTACCCGCGGGCCAAGCAGCTTTTAAACGAAAAGTGGTCAACGTCTTTTATGGGCAAACAGTGTGTTCGGATTTGGGAAACGCAAGGAACGTACCTGGAAAAAATCCTTATCCGGCGAGACGATCGTGACTTTTAAATTCGCCTCGCCAACCGCGCGGCGCGACACGGTTCCTATTATGTCGTCCGCCTCGACTCCGGACATCGACAACACCGGGATGCCCATGCGCGTCACCATGTCAATGACCCTTGTGATTGTAAAAAAAGAAGTCAGTGTTGTATGGGCAGAGGAAATCGTTCCTTCGCAGGACGAGTATGGGCAAACAGTCTCAAACAGTCGGCGGGATTTGGTGAAATGCAAAATACAACACGCACCGCGGTATCACCTCCTTGATCCCATCCGGCGTTTCAGGGCGGTTGGCTTTGTAGTCGCTGAACATCTCGTGCCTGAACGTTTTGCCTTTCGCGTCAAACACCACGGCGCAGTGCGATACGCTTACGACAGGTATAACAAAGTGTCAGTCTTTCGGGCCATGTGTATGAGTGAACAGGGAAGAGTAATCGGGCCGAACAGTGTTTGGATTTGGGAAACGCGCAACACGTACCTGGGCAGCTCGAGCACCGCGAGCACCGCGTGCGCCACCGAGTACAAAACGGAAATGTCAACCCCGTTGCTGTCCAAAAGAGGAGCCCCCCTCGCTTGCCATCCGTAGAAGGACCGGAAAATCACGCTCATGCCGTCCACTAACACCACGTGCCCGCTGTCGCCCAGGTGGACGTCGTCGTGATGCACTGTCGCCCCAGCGCCCGCGTAGTTGCCGGGGGGAGGTTGGTACTTAGCGGGGGGGGTCGGTTCAGAAGACGATTTGTCCTGGACACCGAGAACACCACTGGCAACACTGTCAACACCACTTTCAACACCGTGAACACCCTCAGCAACACCCTCCGCAACACCCTCGACGCCACCATCCGCGACCGCGGCGAACCACCGGGTGCGTGGGCGTGCGAACCCAAAGCCTAGCTCGGGAGAAACCCACGGCCGCTGCGCGAGATGCCCGTGGACAAGCCCACGCTTTTGCGAGACTTTTGCACTACGCACACCGTACACCACGCGCGGCACACCTACACGCACCGCCGCCAGGCGCTGCATCGTCACGGCCATCACCACCGCGCGCGCACGGAGCATGTACCCGTGAAACCCAGTTGGCCACGCAAACCGTCTCGAGCGGCACCGCACACCGCGCCCTCCCTTGTGATGGCGCTTTTTCGATATTTCTTGCACTAGAGCGAAACCAACCCGGCTCGTCACAAAAAAGTGTGCACAGCAGTTTGCAGCTTTTGGTTCGTAAAAGCCAGATCCTGCTCAAAGAGACCCGGAATAATCGTCGGTAGGACGAGTTACCGTAATCCGCTTCCGTGATCCTCAAGAGGACTATGTTTCGATGCGAATTACGCACGCGGATTTCGCGATGATGGCCTGACGACGACGAACGTGGTCGGTACCTGTGGTAGTGCCGGCGTTTTTCGTCGTTGTGACAGTCTGCCCTGCTGACTCAGACTTTTTCCATCCGAGGCTGATTTGTTTTCTGACTTCAAACCGACAAACTGCTCTCTCCAGGTCATGTCATGGTAGAAGGACACGCGCGTGAAGGCGCGGACACGTCACCCCCCGATCTGACGATGGCCTTCGTCGCGGCGAAGGCGTTCGCGTGGACGGTCCGGCCGAAGGTGGGTGCAAATCCGGAGATCCATGTCCGTTCGCGCGTGCAAAACCCCGCTTCGAATTATTTCCCACGATTTCGGTCCCACGGGAGATTTAAACCGAGTTCGGGTTTCTTCCTCCGACGACGACGTCCCGGAGGGTCCCGTAATGACGCTCCCACGAACCTAGCACTGACCTCCTCATCCCACCTTCAACGTGTTTCCCACCGCAGGCGCCAAATCCGTCAAAGCGAAACGGAACCGGCGCGCGCCACTCGCCACGCCTCTCAAGTCGCCGAGTTTCAAGAAACGCGTTCGGCGCCGAGCCCAGTGAGTATCCCTCCGACCGCGGCGCCGCGTACGAGGGCTTGGACGATGACGAAAACGTGAGGCTGGCGGAGAAACGACGAAGCGCCGCGAGAAGTACTTCCAACGAACCGGCCGGGAACTTCCGGGCGAAGACGGGAAGGCTCGGTGACGTGCTGGAGCGCGGGTCCGAGGGAAGCAACTACAACGAAAACGTCAACCTCGAGGTGAACAACGACGAGGCGATTGAGGGAACCGTGGTTGAAAACGGCCTAAACGACGCCGCGCCCTCGCAAAACTCGCCCAACAACGTGGTGGACGGGGGTTTGAACCTGGAGGCGTCTATTCTGGCGGGGGCGTTTGATGCGAGCTATGTGGATACGAGCCAGGGTACACGAAACCCCACGGCGGTTCAATCCCGGGAGGGACCGACCTTGGGCGACAAAACCGTGGATGATTTGTACGCCGAGATTGCGAGCAAAAACGGCATCGACGGGGAGGTTGATTTTTCGTCCAACGGCGCTGATGGGGGTGCGCAAAACCCCCAAAACGGCCCCACCGCCCCACCCGTACACGCGCGCCAAGTCGTGGACCAGTTCGGCAACCCGGTGGTGACGCAGCCGCAGATTGACGTCGAGGTGATGGACGAGGACGAACAGATGCCGAATCAAAGTCAAACAGTCGACGGCGAAGACGTCGAGTTTGAGGTCGGCGCAGGCGACTCGCCTGTGTCGCCCTTGAGCGATGGCGCCGTGACCGTGAGTCGCCGCAACAGCGCGATGGACGATTTGATGAGGGAGCTGGATAGCAGCATGTACGACGACGACCTTACCGTGGAAACCGTGCAGCTAATAAACGTGCAGTTCCGCATTGAAAAGCAGGTGGAGTTTGGCGAGGTGTTGCGGATGGTGGGCGGGCACGAAAGCATGGGGGCTTGGAGTTTGAGGTACTTATTTCCCAATCACCACATTCCGCCTCCCTGTTTGCCCATACGAGACTGACACTTTCGGCTTTTATCGTATCAGGGCGAGCCCGGCGCTTTCGTGGAGCGAGGGCGACGTGTGGGTGAGTGATACGTTGGAGCTCCCCGTGGACGGGGTTTACGTGTATAAATACGTCGTCACCGACGCGAGCGATGCTGGGAAACCCGTGGCGTGGCAGAAGGGGAACAATCAAGTCCTGACGCTGCTCGCGGTGGACGCGCCGACGCTGATTTCGCAGGATGACTGGAGCGGCGATCCATCCAAGGCGTACACCATGCGGCCGGACGGTTCGGACAAAATGCAGGCTGAAACTCGGTTAGTACAACGACTAGGTGACGCGGACGCGGCGCTTCACGAGTCGCGGATGGAGGTGATGGATTTGAAAGTCGAGGTGAAAACCGCGCAGATGCAGTCGATGGCGCTGCGAGAAGAAGCGCGGCTATCCTCGAACGTACGCCTGAAGCTAAAACAGCAACTCAGCGCAGAGAAAAAAAGATCAGAGGTACTGGAGGACCAGGTGTTCGAGTGGAAACAGAAGTTCAAACAGATCACGAGCGGGCCGGTGAGTACGCCTGGCGAGCCGGAGGCGGAGGGGGGGGAACAGAAAGCCTAACGGCTCGGTACGAAGGTACGGTACGAAGATCGAAAGGACTCGGTTCCAAATTTATGAAATTAAAAACCAACGAATTGCCATCCACGCCATCCTTCATCCAAAACTAATCTGTCCACCTCACCGTCCCCCTTACACTCCCCAACTACTCCCCGTCGATCAGTCCCTTCATGATCGTGACGCACGTGTTTTTGTACCCCCCCCCGAACAGGTTATAGTGGTTCAGGTAGTGGTACAGGCGGTACAGTTGTCGTCGCTGCGCGAAGTACTTTTCCGTTTTCGGAAAAACGGAAAAGTACGAATCGTAAAAGTTTCCCGAGAACCCGGCGCACCACTCCATTCCAAACTCGGCTTCGTTGTGTCCGTAATACACGGCTGGGTCGAAAACTGCGGGCTGCCCAGCAACAGTACCGATGTTCCCGGACCACAAATCGCCGTGAAGCACACTGGGTTTTATTGGATTGCTGGCGTCGAAAGGAGTGAACCAAAGGTGGATTTTTTCGATAACTGCTTCGCCCAAACCTGACAACAGCGTATCGCCCGCCAACCTTAACTGTCGCCGCAACCTGTTTTCCACAAAAAAGTCAACCCAGTCGTCGCACCAGTCGTTGACCTGTGGGGTATCGCCGCATGTGTTGTTCAATTCGAACCCGAACCGGCCGTTTCGGGCGTTTTCGGAGCAAGGTGTCGACAGATGCGTCTGCGCCAATCGTTTACCAAGCTCGCCGTCGTCGCCGCGTGCGCCGAAGTTAAGAAAGTCCATTATTATCACCGAGTTTCCGTCTGCGCACCCCTCGGGGGTGGACCCGCTGAAGTGCACCGCAGGGATCACCAGGTGCCCGCTGTGCCCCAGCGCGGTCAAGCCGGCGGCTTCACCGTCGAACATCGAGGCGTCGCGCGCGCTGGTTTTAACGAAGAGCTTGTTGCCACTGCTGGTTTCGCAAATAAAAAACGAAGCCCACCCGGAACCGCCTTGTTGTTCGTACCGGGTAACTCTGCCGAAACCCAAGGTGGTCTCGATTAGGTACGGGATGGAGCCCGGGTCGTGCAGTGCGGCGCGGGTGCCTCCCGGGGGGGTGCGTCGCGGAGTAAAGCGCGACGTGCATGGTGGCTTAAGGGAGGAGATGCGAGAGGAGTTGTTGACACTGACACGCATTCGTGATGAAACCGAACATGCGGAGCACGACCCCTGAAGTGACCCACGCGCGTGACTGGGAACCATGGTCTAGGGCGTCAGGCTGATCAAGATTCGACAACAGAAACGGAGTTCGCACGCGCCAACGCGCGAAACAACTCGGATGCGTGTCTCGGTGTGAATGTGCGGTGAACGATTCCGACGTGTTTACCGTTGATTTTTTGCAGTGTTTACATTTACCAAAGTCATATTGAAAACGGCGTGACGTTCGTGTTGACCAAGGTCACGATTTTTGAAAACGGCCCCATCCCATCTCGGTGGTTCGCAATCATGGACGCCAACCGAGTGTTACCTCGAACCGAAGCCCACTCCATCGCGTCGCGTTTCGTGGCGTCGCGCAATTTCTTCTCGGCGATATTTTTTTCTATTTCACGCCCCGTCGTATCAGTCGCCTGTTTTGGGTATATCGCATCCGCCCTGGCGCCCACAAACCCGCCGTTCAAAGCCCCATGCTCAAGCAACGCAAGCGCGATCCCCTCGTTTCCCCGGAACGCAGCCTCCATCAAAGGGGACCAGCCTTCGTGGTCGATTACGTTTGGATCGGCGTTCCAATGCGTCAACAATTCTTTCGCGCAGCCGAACGACCCCAACCTCGCCGCGACCCCCAGTAACGTTCGCCCGCCGTACGTAACGCTTTTGTGGTTCACGTCTAGGTCAATCTTTTTGTCCCCATCTATCACGTCAATGAGCTTGCGTAGCTTTTTCGGTCGGTCCATGCGCAGCGCGCCGGCTCCGTCGTCTTTTTTACCGCCGCTTCTCTTCGGGTTCATCGTCACACGCAGAAGCAACAACTCGTGTGTGTACCGGTCTTGCTCAATCTTTCGCCGCAACGCATCCAGGTGTATGTCCCTCCACGGTTTCCGCGGGCGCCTCGGCGCGGTGCCTAAATCGTGGCACAGGTGGCGCCACGCCCTGGACGTCGCGAATGCGTCGCGCCATCGCGTGGAGACCAAGGACAGGGACGCGAGGGATTTCGGGCAATAGACAAATCGAAAAATCGTCGCAATCGCGTCGTCGGGTAACGAAGTCAGGTCCGTGTCGGGCAACTCTTTCGCCAACTCCACCCCGCCCTTCCCCGCGCCCGCCTCCATCGCGGTGCAGGTCCACCAAAGAGGCGTGGTTTCGTCCCCGGCGACGCCTTGCGTGCCCTTAACACGCGGGTTCGCACCTTTCTTGACCATAGACAACGCCAACGCGATCGCACCCGGCGCGCCGTTGCGCGCGGCGAGCGTGGCTGCCGTGACAGCCAACGCACGCGCGGCGATGCGTTTCCCTGGACGGTCACCCGCGGGCGTTCGCGGCGAGAACTCCGCGAAACGCTTCTTCCGAGGCGTCTCCATGCGCGACGCCCAATGGCGGTTCCGACTTCCGAGAGACCTCGACTTTTGGAATTTTCCCGAGAAGGCGGCACGCGGTCAAAATCACACCACGAATCTTGTCGCCACACCTGTGCCGCGCACTCCGCCGTGGGTCGCCGCGGAGGATGCACGCTGCGAGCGCGGCGAGTGCGGGCCTGGTGCCGCGCACGCGCGCGCGCGCTGTGCGGGGACGAGGTCAGGGCCGATGCCGTCGGCGTTCGGCGGTGACCGCGCGAGCAAATAATGTGCCGTCCGAGGGGCATCCCGTGCGTGGCGAAGCCACGTCCAGGTGTACCGCCCGTCGCGACGATGCTGCCGACGAAAAGGCAACCCCCACGACGACACGACACAGCCCGGTGTTCCGCGCGAGCACCGTTTTCGTCGCGGTCGCGACCGCGGCGACAATCGCGCTGGGCGTTTCCGTGTCTCCATTCCCAGTGGCTAACTTTTTCCGCGCGGAAGCGGTTGAGATGAGTCAGTCGATGGGTAATGGCGAAGCCGCTGAAGATACATCTGCGGTTGCGATGGAACGCGAGCGAGACCGACGCGCGGCGGAAAGGGTGGTGGATGCGTTTCTCGCGCTTTCCAGGGATGACCAAATCAAGGTAGTCGACCGTTTGGTGTTTGCCGGCGACGCGGATCGCCGCGAATCGATTGTCGCGTCCACGTCGGCGCCTTCTAAACTCTTCACGGAAACCGAAAAAGATCTTAAAGCTCCTCCGACGGAGAGCGGCAAAGGTTCCGAGAACGAGAAAGACACCGCGGATGCGCCCGAAGCCCTCTTCGCCGCCGCGGACGCGCGGGACGGGTGGGCTTTAGTTGGCGACGATGAGTTTCAGTTTCGGGACGAGACTACGAGCTTGTTCGCGGCGACGAAGCGTACCTTTGAGACGAGTACAACGAAAGCGGCGAATCGGGAATTGATTGATGACGGCGGGGATGGGGACGATATCTCACAAAGCGACAGTATCTCACAAAGCGACAGTGACCCAAAGGACGAAACCCCAAAGGACTTGGTCAGCGAGCTCACCAAATTCGCAGCCACCGCGGCGGTTCGATTCTCGGAAACCGCGCCCGAGCTGTTCGCGAAATTCTTTGCCAAATTCGTAAACGGCGATTTAGAGTTTCCAAACCTGGACCCGCGTCTCGGGTTCGCGTTTCTCGTCGGCGCGGCGCTTTTGCCGGAAATCAAAAACGCGGCGGTGGGGTCCCGGGAAAGCCTTTTCCAATCCCGGGACGGCGGTGGGGGTGATCCTGGGTATGGGGATAGCGTCCAAAAGGATGGGGATACCATCAAAAAGGCTGGGGACGGTGACCCGAAGAAGAACGGGGACGGTGCCGTCGTGGCGAGCGACACGAACCGAACTCCCGAAAATAAACCAGAAACGGCGCCCGCTGCGTCGGCGCCCGGCGTGTTGTGGCGACGAAAAGACGACACCTTTGAGGACGGCGGCGACGAAAAAGAAAACTCTTCGTATGCGCAAACAGACAGAACTCAAAATCCGTCCGTCGCGCCGGTGGGAGGTGGAACCGGGGCCGGTGGTTTGCTGTGGCGCCGCGCGGAGGTTGGTGAGGATACCGGCGCGCGGAAAAGAAATCGGCTCGCCAAGCGACGAGCGCGGCGCGCGGGCGGGCGAAACGGCTTGGACGAGAACGACGAGCTCGACGCCGACGATTCGGTCCCTGGTTCGATCCCACGAGAGAGCGGTTTTTCAAGTCTAGTCTCAAAGCCGATAGCCTTCGGCCCGGTGGAGGATGAGAACATGGAAAACGTGCGGTTTGCGGGGAAGGACCGGGGGAAGGAGCGCGAGATTTAATTCGAAGTCCGCCAGCCCCTTCTTTTGCATCCAGAACAATTTACATGTACTCTCATGGATTTACTTTTATTTTTGGTGACCGCGGATCTGCCGCTTTTTATTGTTTGGCATGCGCGTACAGGACGTCGTGACGATTCCAACGAGCACATTTACGTCTCAATCGGCGTTCGGTCGGCGACGAATTTCTCATGTACTGTACACGGTGCTTCGTAACGGGTGATTTGCTTTTGTTTTTTGTGACTCCAGTGTCCAGTCGCCTCTCCTTTTATCGTAGTGCACATTCTCGGAAGCCTCGAGGCACAACTATGACGCGCACGACGGGGAAACAAAACCATCCACTCTTCCAGCGCAATGTCCGGTAAGAAAGCTCGCGCGCGGAAGCAAAAGCGTGAGCGCCGCGATGCTAACGCTGCCAACGCGGCTAACGCGGGCGAAGCCTTCCCCCGCCTCCCCAACCACCTGGTCGTCACTCACATTCTCAGATCTGAGTACTACGACGATGACGCAGATCTCGCAAGGCTCCCAGCGGTGAGCCGCGCGATGCGCGACACTGTGGCAGAAACGGGGCTTCGGTTTAGGAGCTTGATGAAAAGCGTGCCGTGGAGCTCGGATGTGTAAGCGCGGTGCAGCGCATGCAACGGCAAGGTCGCCTGTCGCGTCAAGAACTCCTTTGTCAGGCAGCGGCGTGGAGCGGACAGCTAGAAGAGTTGAAGGTGTTGCGCACGGACGGCTGGCCGTGGGACCGGGACACGAGCTCGGCGGCGGCTTTTGGCGGGCACCTCGAGGTGCTGCAGTGGGCACGCGCGAACGGCTGCCCGTGGGACATCCGCACGTGCCATAAAGCTGCGGGGGGGGGGCACCTGAAGGTACTACTGTGGGCGCGCAAGAACGGTTACCCATGTGACGAGAACGAGCTGCATATCGCCTCTCTAAATGGCCAAGTGGCGATGGTGCGGGCGCTGATCGATGCGGGTGCGGACGTTAACCAGCCGTGGGATAACGGCGCGATGCCACTGTGCATCGCCGCTGAAAAGGGCCACGAGGCGATAGTGCAGGCGCTGATCAAGTTGAGCGCGGACGTTAACAAGCCGTGGGATGACGGCGCGACGCCGCTGCTTATCGCCGCTCAAAACGGCCACGAGGCGATAGTGCGGGCGCTGATCGAGTTGGGCGCAGATGTCAACAAGGCAGTTGATGACGGGTCGACGCCCCTGCACATGGCCGCTAGAGAGGGCCAAGAGGCGTTGATGACGGGTCGACGCCCCTGCACATGGCCGCTAGAGAGGGCCACGAGGCGATAGTGCGGGCGCTGATGGAGGCGGGCGCGGACGTCAACAGCCGTGGGATGACGGCGCGACGCCACTGTACGCCGCCGCTGAAAAGGGCTACGAGGCGATAGTGCGGGCGCTGATCGAGTTGGGCGCGGAAATCAACAAGGCGATGGATGACGGCGCAACACCGCTGCTTATCGCCGCTCAAGACGGCCACGAGGCGATAGTGCGGGCGCTGATCGAGTTGGGCGCGGACGTCAACCAGGCAAAGGATGACGGCGTGACGGCGCTGTATATTGCTGCTGAAAAGGGCCGCGAGGCGGTAGTGCGGGCGCTGATCGAGTTGGGCGCGGACGTGAACAAGGCGACGGATAAGGGATGGACGCCGCTTGCCATCGCCGCTCAAAAGGGCCACACGGCGATTGTGCAGATTCTCAGGGGCGCCGTATTGGCGCAGATGGCGCATTTGTCTTTGTAAACACCAGACGAACGATTTTGTGTTCTAACTCTCGATACTAAAGCTTCGCCGCGCACCCCCACCCCCGCGCTCGCAAAACGAAAAATCTTCGCTGTCTACACTGCTCCAGGGGTGCTCCCGGATCTCCAAAAGTTCCGGAAATTAGTCTACAAAATCGCGCTCGGCGCGCCATCCTCCGCGGGCGCCTTGTGGTCCCCCGCCATTGGTTTCGTTTCGTAAACTGCGGTGACGATCGCGTTCCGTTTGTTGCCACTGCCGTCTCCCCGGAACCCGAGGAAGGAAATCTCCGTGGTTCCCTCCGCGTCGTGTGCGTGGTTAGTCGGGAAAAACAGCGTCAGGCTGGAAACCGCGGTGAACTTTGTGACGTCGGTTTGGTACTCCTGATTGTGAACGAAAAAGTGTCAGTCTCTCGTGATGTGTATGAGGGATTGGAAAGGGTATACTGTACTCCATAGTATGAGGGATTGGAAAGGATATACTGCACTCCTTAGTATGCGTAAACAGTCGTGGTAATCGAGCCGATCAGGGAGGCGGTGTGTGGTGATTGGGAAAGGCCCTTACCAGCTCGCCCCTGAAATCCTCCGCCAAGTCGAACTGTTGCGTCGGCGTGCGTCGTGTCGCGTTGTCCAGGTTGATTTCCCCCGGGGGTTTGTTCACCCACACCTTGACTTTTGAAGGGGCCTTCCCGGACCCGCCCCCGACGACCATCAGCCCGCGCACGGTCACGTCGGCCGTGAATGGGACGTGCACCAAGAGCTCGGGGTCTTGGTCGTCGCTGCGTAATGGGTTGCCATTTAAAAAACTCAACCTTTCGTCCCAGGGCCGAATAACCCGCGCCGCCGCGGACTCCTCTTGCGCGTTTTGACACGAAACCCGGGGGTGGTCCACCCACCCGTGAAGCGACGAGCCCCCGCAATCCTCGCCCCCGCAGTCGTGGTCGTGCGAACACACGTCGCCTCGGTTCGCCATCGGGAAAGTGAATCTGGGAACAAAGCGAGTAGCGACACAAGCTAAAAAATTGAAATGATGATTGCGATTGCGATTTCGAGCAGCAATCACTTCCGTCACTCGCGCCCCGCGCAGCCGAGTGCGATGTCCTTCGAGCGCAAGAAGCCCGGCGCAGCGGCGGCGAAGGCGCTCGGGGGCGTGGCTGCGACGTTCGGGATGGTGTTCGGCGGGCTGGCGGTGATAACCGGGGTGTTCACGGGTGTATCACGGTCATTGGTGGTGCGCCAGAAACGAAACGCGGGGCACGTGTGCGCGGTGTGCGATGGGCGCAAGTTCGTGACGTGCCGGACCTGCGACGGCCGGAGGGCAATTCCGTGGCAACCGCTGGCGGTGCCGCAAATCAAGCGCCTGTGCGTGTGTCCCACCTGCGGCGGCGAAAACGGGTTGCAGCGGTGTAGCAACTGCGTGGGGCTGGGGTGGGCGTAGATTAGATTTGTGAAGGGAGTTAAAAAGTAGACTAAAGAATGTGAATCGCGTAGCGTGTCAAACCTCCTCCGCCGCCTGCGTTTCTAAACCTCACCTGCACAAGGTGTAACGGCCTCCCCACCGACGTCACTCCCCTTGACCGCGGCGAACACCATCCCTCGGCGCGCGCGGTCCGCTTGTTTCCGCAACTCGTGTTCCGCCTCCTCCGTCCACCCCCCCCACGGCCCCAACCCCTGCGCGCGTTTCCACTTGCGCTCCTGGTATGTTTTCACAAGAGGCGAATTTCCAACGCCCGTGACGAGAATCAACATAGCCCCGGTGGGTAGTGAGGTCCATATTTTCTTTACGTTCGTGTCCAGATCCGCGAGCGCGGCGTCGCACGCGACGCTTTCTTCGAGGGCGTCGTATTCGTCGTCGGCGTCGGCGTCGGCGTCGGCTGATTTTTTCGCCTCTCGCGTTTTTTTCACATTCGCCTCCTTCGCCGCAAACGCCGCCTCCGCCGTCACGGACTCAAGCGCCCCGAACGCCGACCCACTGTGTTTGCACCACCGAGAGTTGCTGGTTTGCAGGTGCTCGTAGTACCCGTATAACGTGCCGAAAACGAAATCGGACCCGGTCGGTATATTCTCGCTCGAGTCCCCGAAAGGCTTCCCCGCCTGCTCTGCAATTTTCTCCACCGCGTCGGTGTCCGTTTCGGTTGTGATTCGAGTCGCGACCCCCGACGCGCCGAGTTTTTCGAGCACACCGACTCGGTCCACCATCGCGCATCTCTTACCCGCCCTCCTGACGTACTCGAACAAGCTACCCCCCCCCCCAACCGGCTCGCCGAACTTTGGGCCGTTTACGAACTTTAACAGCGCGAGTTCCATCGTCGCCCTCGCGTCCGCCACTGAGTCGTGCGAGCCCTGCTGGATTTTGCGTCGCAAGAACTTCTCCGTGAGCGACGAAAGCTTGGTGCGGTACGGCGGGCCTTTGTCGTGCGGGTACAGAAGCACCGTGTCCACGCACGTCGGGTGCATCATCTGTAGCCGTCGCAGGTCGTTCTCCAAACTGTGCCCGCACAAAACGGTTTCGCACGAAATCAACTCCAACAAGTCTCTCTGCACGTCCTCCAGCGAAACCGTCACGCCGCGCATCTGCGACTCCGTGATTCCGCTGTGTTGTGAACGAAAAGTGTCAGTATTGTATGGGCAAGCAGTGTGTCAGGATTTGGGAAAGGCCCAATACGTACCTGTGCGCGGTGTTGTAGTCTGTTATTTTTTCGCTTGGCATGACGAGCTTGTCGTAAACCACCGTGCCGTCGGGACCCACCACGGAGCACCTTGTTAGGACAAGCCGTTTGTCAACACCAACCCCGACATAACACATCTCGCAGTCCAGTGCGACCATGGACAACGCGGGTGACCGCGCTATTCCAGCGCCGCTCGGCTGGGTCACGACGAACCCGTCGGGAAGAATCAAGGTTGGTTCGTCTTTGTCTCCGGACGAATCATCGCCCCCACCAACAACCGGCGTGGGGTAGTCCATATCAACCATCTGCTGCGCGCTCAGCACGTAGTGCGTGGGCGGGAACGGGAACGGCCGGACGCACAAAGACGCCGCGTCCGTGCTTTCGGTTTCGGTTTCTTTTTCTGTTTTTTCATTTTTCTTTTGATTGCCGCTCCCGTTTCTTTTCTTCGCCACGCCGTTGTTCGGCCCGTCGTCCCTCACCGAGTTCAAAACCGTCCGCGCCACGTTCAGCTCGTTCGCGGTTCCGTTGTCCGTGTTGGTTGGTACGCCTTTTCCCAGGAAATTAGCGATGTTGGGCATCAGCTCCCGCGCGTTCGCGCACCGGTTTTCGCAAAGCCCGGGCGCCAACACCATGACTATCCTCGAAATTTTTGGTTTGTGCCGCACGAACGCCCAAGCCGGGTTACCCCCGTCCGGGGTTAAAACCCAGGTCACGAGCTCTGACACGTCCCCGACCTTGAGGGTTTTCGCGAACTCGGGTTTTAGGGTCACAGAAGCGACCGCGTCGCCGTACACGGTGGCGACGTGATCGAACGATGACGAAATCGTTTTCGCCTGCGTCGGCACGGCCGACACAATCGCACCATCCTCCAGTGAATCAGAAGACGACGTCCCCGCGACTTCGTTTCCAGGTACGTCAACACCGGTAGTGCCACAGGCGTCGTCGGTCTCGTCGTCCTCGCGTGAGCGTTTCATCCCCGCGAACCCAAACCCCGCTTGGACGGACTGCCACCGCCGTGACTCCCACTCTGATGCCCACGCCGAAAAGATGCAAAGCCGAGTTGATTCCCGGTTTTCGATATCGAAAACCTTTTCCCTGCTTCTGTCACAATCACCCGCACGCCTTCGCTCGGCTCCGTGGTGCACTAGCTTCTTTACGCGCGCTTCGGTCCCTCGAACGCGAAACACACACACGAGACTCGGCAGGCCCAGTCACGAAACACAAACGCGACGCACGTTCCGTGTTCGCAAACGCGCGCGCTCCGTCACGCGACGGAACGCGAACGCGTCCCTCTCCTTGTTCCCGAGGCTTGAGACGGGCCCGGAAGCATGCAGCAAGGCTACCCGCCCCAGGGCTACGGCGCGCCGCCCCCCATGAACGGCCAGCAGATGTACCAGCAGCAGCAGATGTACCAGCAGCAGCAAGGGTACCCGCAGCAGCAACAGCAGTGAGTGTACCCCAAACACCGGACGGTTTCCGGCACGAGGACACGACGGGAAAAAGTGTTTCGAGCGCGTCAGCTCGCCCCCAGATCGGCAAGAATGCCGGCACTGACCTCTCTCCGTTCCTCTCCCGCCCTGTAGGATGCCTCCCCAGGGCTACCCCCAGCAAGGGTACCCGCCTCAAGGGTACCCGCAGCAGCAGCAGCAAATGCATCAGCCCCCAGCGCAACAGCAGCAGGGGAACTGGAAAGACCAGCTCGCGCTGCCCGCGAGGGACGAGCGGTACCGAACCGAGGTGCGCAATCTGGCGAAACATTTTTTTTCTAGAATGATCAGATCCATCGTTTCCACGCATGGCTTGTGCTCGGCGTTGCGTTCCGCTGGTCACGCGTACGGCTCGGGTTCGGCAAATTTTAACTCGAGTCAAAACGTGGTTGGCACCACCAGCGATCACCACCGAAAACACACACCCCCGACCGTCGCGAGACGCGATCGGGGCACGCGTTCGGGACGCCGATCGGGCAAAAATGCCGATGCGACCCGACCCGAGTCGTTGCAATTTTCCGGATCTGAAACGAAGAGACTCTTCTTCTTTTTTGGAGTTTGCTTTTTTTTTCAGTGGGGATGTGTCGACGCATTCATTCGTTCGTCGTCGCTGACCTTCTCTTCACTCTCAAACCCCTTCCGTCTCCCCTTCTGTTAACTCAACCAGGACGTCACCGCCACGAAAGGCAACGAGTTCGAGGATTACTTCCTGAAGCGCGAGTTGCTTATGGGTATTTTCGAAAAGGGTTTCGAGCGCCCGTCGCCGATTCAGGAGGAATCCATCCCAATCGCGCTGACCGGGCGTGATATTTTGGCGCGCGCGAAGAACGGCACCGGGAAAACCGCCGCCTTCACGATTCCCGTGCTTGAAAAGGTGGACATCACCAAGAACGTGATTCAGGCGGTTTTGCTCGTCCCGACGCGCGAGTTGGCGCTGCAAACCAGCCAGGTTTGTAAAGAGCTCGGGAAACACCTGGGCGTGCAAGTCATGGTCACCACTGGCGGGACTTCTTTGAAAGATGACATCATGCGTTTGCACCAGCCCGTGCACATCGTCGTGGCGACGCCAGGCCGCTTGGTTGACCTGGCCGGAAAGTCCGTCGCGAAGCTCGGCGGGTGCACCATGCTGGTGATGGACGAGGCGGACAAACTCCTGTCCCCCGAGTTCACGCCCGTGATTTCGCAGCTGATTTCTTTTCTGCCCAAAAACCGCCAGATCCTGCTGTACAGCGCCACGTTCCCGGTCACCGTGAAGGACTTCAAGGACAAGTACTTACGGAAACCCTACGTCATTAACCTTATGGAGGAACTCACCCTGAAAGGCATCACGCAGTACTACGCCTTCGTGGAGGAGAAACAAAAAGTGCACTGCTTGAACACGCTTTTCTCGAAACTCCAAATCAACCAGAGCATCATTTTCTGCAACAGCGTGAACCGGGTGGAGCTGCTCGCGAAGAAGATCACCGAGTTGGGGTACTCCTGCTTCTACATCCACGCCAAGATGATGCAGTCGCACAGGAACCGGGTGTTCCACGACTTTCGCAACGGGCAGTGCCGCAACTTGGTGTCCTCCGATTTGTTCACCCGCGGGATCGACATTCAGAGCGTAAACGTGGTGATAAACTTTGACTTTCCCAAAAACGCGGAGACGTACCTTCACAGGGTGGGGCGATCGGGGCGGTTCGGCCACCTAGGCATCAGCGTCAACCTCATCACCTACGACGACCGGTTCAACCTGTTCAGAATCGAACAGGAACTCGGCACGGAGATCCAGCAGATCCCGGCCACGATCGACCCGGCCGTGTACTGCCGGTAAAGGGTTTTGGGAGGGTTACTTTTAAGTAGTTACTTTAAGTAAGTTACTTTAAACGATTAAGGGTTTTGCGTGCGCGCGCGGGGGCGGTTTTTTTCCACCTAACCACAGACCGGCGACACGCGAAGCGCGAATGTACATGACTGAAGCGGGCGACGAGAGGCGGAGGATACGAGACGAGAAAAGAGGAGGAGGACGAGACGATTTGAGGAGGATACAGACAAACAAAAACAAGCGCGCGAAGGGAAAGTCGAGGCTTTTTTTCGCGCGAAGGGAATACAAACGAACACGCGACGCCGCGACCACACACGAGCGGCGTTTTTTATGACTAGGTACGAACCGCGCGAAACACCTGCGACGCGCGGATTTGTTTCTTTCAGGCCCGCCACGGCAAAGGACCTGGTCGCGCTGAAACATTTTATTTTCAGCCGGCGCGTTCGCGCGGCGGGGGTGAAGAAGGAAACAAAGGACCGTGATTTCTAGAACCACAAAGCGGCGGGACGTGAGTACTGAGTACTGAGTACTGAGTGCACTTAATGTACCCGTAACAGATACCAGTGCTGGTAACCGGTACCGGTACTTGCGCGTCGCTGCGACTTAGCAGCGGGGGGTGGCGGGATTAGACCCGAACACACCGGACGCACACACACACACGATGATGAGAGACGCAGGAAGGAGAAGAGAGTGGAAAAACGCGGGGACGGCTTTTTCTTCACAACAAACACAAGAACGACACGGCGACGGCTGTGCCAAAAAAGGAGACGGCCACGGTTCGGCGCGCCGAACTTTGAGGAGGGAGATTTAACGAAAACTTCTCGCCGCGCGTCGCGCAAGGCGACGCGCGGCGAGATTTTCGTCGCGAGCGTCTTTGCGCCGGCGACGGTTTCAACTTTTTTTGTCGAAATCGTCGCCGCCCGCGCGACTTCGCGACCAGTGCGCTTTACCGGAGGTACTACTACCGTCGCGGTACTACTACGGTACCACTACGGTACTACTACTACGCAGTACTACGCAGTACTACGCGGTACTACTATGGTACTACGCGCATTCAAGAACCGAACGAACCACGACTTCGTCGGATCCGTAAACACTTTAAAAAAACAAAAAACGGCGATCGCCAAAACAAATCCAAACGCGCGCTCGTCACAACTTTTCTGCTTTCTGCTTTCGTTTCGTCTCGCGCAACTTGTCGCTATTCCTCGTATCCCTACGTATCTCTACTTCCTGCTGTTCCCCACCCACACCGCGCGGCCGCGTTCGTCTACGCGGAAGGTATCGTCTAAAAGTAACCCGTTCGGGATGATTTTGTGTCTGTAAATCTGCGAACACGCGTACCCCACCCGGTGCGGGACGTGCGACGCGAACAAACCCCACTTATCCCCGGCTCCGAATTCTTTCGCGACGGCCACGAAGTGCTCGATCTCGTGCGGTGCCCACTCCCCCAGCCTTGTGTCTTCCCCGGGAAGGTTGTGCCGGTAGAAGTACGCGTTCGGGTTGACGGTCATCATGCGCAGCGCAAACGCTTTCGCGGTTTCCTGTGCGCGTGCACGAAAAGGGTCAGTCTTCCCGCGACTCGCGTGAGTAAACAGTCGGGCGTACTCGGGCCTCCACAGTGCGTTTGTGCCGTGTGTAGTGCACTTCCTTTGGATGAGTGGACGTTACAGAGGGGCTGTAAACGTAGGTGCCTGGATTTGGGAAAGCCTGCCCACACGTACCTTCCCGGTCGGTTTCACGGGCGCGCCGGCGTGCGTGGCCCAGTGCGCTTCTTTCGTCGGCGCCAATCCCAGTTTCGCGACGGCGCTTTCACTGACCCAGCCAGTGAACATGCCGTCCATGGCAGGGCCTTTCGGGAGCTTGTGTTTGTCGCACCACTCCGCGCAGCTCATGGAGTGTTCCATGGACGGACCGTCGTTTTGTTTCGTTCGTGAACCGAAACCGAACTCGCGCGGGTTTTCAAACGCGAGCGACTGAAACTTTGGATCGTCTAAACACGTCGCCTGGTTACGCGTGGACCGGGTGGAAGGAGGTCTTCGTGGTGGAACTACCTTGGGTTTTCTTGGTTTCGCGCTTTGCTGTGATACCTTTACCTTCTTCGAATCACTCGCGCTCGCCGCCGCCACTTTGGCCAGCGCCGACGCCGCGGACGTGACTCGCAACGATTCCATCATCAGCTTGTTCCGCACGATGCGCTCGTCGCGTTCGCGTTCGTACGCGTTTACGGGGTGTGGCATTTCCGTAGTGGTTTTGGGCACCGCCGGAGGGGTGTCTTTTTTGGCTGCTTTTCGCGGCGTGGGCACTCGTTTCGGTTGGGATTTTGGTGAGGAACAGGGTCGTGGCTTTGTTTCTGCTGAGGGTCCACACACCCCCGCCTGCGGAAGCTCGCCCTGCATCTCGGATTCCAAAAAGTCCGGCAACCCGCGGATCCTGTTTTCCTTCTCCGTCATTCCCACCACCGGCGCGGGCAACGGCGACACGCTTTTCTCGACACAAGAGGCCCACATGGAGACGTACCGGTCCATGGAGTGTCGTTGCCGTTTCGATTTCAGGGAGTTGGGGGAGGCATCGTGGGGGAGAGGCGAGCGCGCTTTTTTCAAACCCATCGCGGGCGCACTGCCAAAGTGATGCTGTGAAATTAACAACTGACGAATCAGTTCTTTTTTAATGGAAAAATCCAAATGGATCAAAACCATCTAGCTACACGCGGGAGGCGGCGGACCATCCCACGGGTTCGCTTTCTCCCGACCTTCTTTTTGAAGACTGAAGAGTGACATGGATGTGGATTAAAACACTCTATTTTTTTCGGGACAGGGCACCTGGGGTGACCACGATGAACTCGCCTCGCGGTTCGCCCGCACGGCCGCCCTGTCTCGTTTATTTATAAATTAAGCCCCGGTCGCGGGCTGTCGCTCGCCGGCGCGCCGAAGTTGTTGGTGCGTGTTACGTAGTAGGATCAGGCTTAAGAGCCCGAATGACCGGCTTAAGAACCGGGATGACCGGCTTAAGAACCCACGCGTCAGTTGTGTGCGTGCGTTTGTTTCTCCCGACGGTGGTGTTGTCGGGAGGTACACAAAGGGAGGTACGCGAGGTAACCCTTAACCGTTACGCAAAGTAACCCTTTTACCGTTACGCGACGCATAACCCTTAGCAGCACTGCCCGTCTCGCCTTTCGGGATCGCCTTTGCCTTGTAGGTGCGCGGCGTCTGCGGCGCGGCGGCGTCTGCGGCGGACGACGCACCAGCGCGCGCAGCCGCAGCAGGTAATGAGCATAAACAAGCAGATGGCGCCGAGCACGACGGCGCCGGACGTTTCGTCCAAACCCGAGATGACGCCGTCGTCCTCCGCGGCGAGTTGCTCGCGCCGGATCTGCGCGATCGCGGCTTCCCGTGCCGCCGCGATGACGTCCACGATGGCGCACTCCGTGGAGCCGACGTCGACGGTCGCAGTTTCCCAGTACGCGACGATTCGCGCGGGGCAGAAAAACGCGCCGACGTCGGTGATTTTGCCGCAGATTTGCGCCCCGACGCGGTCGACGGCGATGTCGACGGGGGTGTAAACATCAACGCCGCCGACGGTGGTGCGTTTCACGAGCGCATCCGTGGTGTACCCCTCGCCGAACGGACGTTCCGGTTTCGTTTTCAAACAAGCCCGTATGCCATCCAGAAGCTGCTGCCCCACCCCTAAACTGACCTGCATGCAGTCTCCGAGCAGTTGTCCCACGAGAACCCCGTCCGCGTTCCTCACCTTGCTCCAGCACCCCGCGTCTTGCAGCGACGCGTCGTCGGTTTCTGCTTGCGTGAGTTTGCGGCGAGTCGATACGACTTGAGGCGAAGCGGCTTGCAGCTTGCGGCGACGAGCGCTGGAGTTGGTGGTGTTGGTGCTGTTCGACGTATCCTCGACGGTGGCGTCGGGAGCCGAAAACGTCCCTAGACATATGGCCGCCAACGTGGTGTTGTCCGTGGTGACGCGCACAATGGCGGTGTCCACGGTGTAGGACGCGTCGCCGTTCGTGGAGTTCGCGCTTGTTTCCAAATTACTCTCTTCCCGGTTACCGATGGTCATCGCCGTGCCGTTAAACGCGGTCATATTGTTCAACAGCGTCGACGCCTTGTCAAGCACCTTGGTGCGGGTCGTCAGGTCGAGGCCGCTGCACACGCTCGCCAGCTGCTCAAGCGATTCGCCAACCTGGCCGTACTGGCACCGCGCGAACACCGAGTACGCCTCTTCGTTCAAGGACTGCTCCACGCTTTGAAGCAGATCTTGTACGCGCCAGCGGTCGATTCGGCCTGACCAGGCGTTCACGCCGGCGGCGTACGCCCTGGCTTGCCAGAGGTTGCCGCTTGCGACCATCGCGGGGTCGACCCAGGTGCCAGCCATCCAGCTGCTTTCGGACACCATGCGCCCGCCGCAAAGCAAACACTGGGTCTCGTCGCGTTCGCCCGTCCACCCGGTTTCGGTGCGACCGCCAACGCACGTCTTGGCGGATGTGCAGAACGACTCCTGTGACGCGATTGACGTGCTTAGCCACGTCCCGTCCACCGCGTCGCACGCGGACTCGGTTTCGACGTAGTAATCAACGCACTGGTCGTGGTTCACGCTTTCCCTCTTCTCGTCCCAGCAGTACGTCTCCGTGACCTCCACGCTGTGACCCGTGCTGTTCGTGGTGGAGTACGTCTGGTCCTGCGCGTTCGGGTTCCCCACACAAGTGTGCCCTAAACACTCCCAAGTCCCGGGTAACTTATCGGTCACGCACACGTTGTCGTACGTCACGCACGTCTCCGTGTAATCAGTGTTGTTCCACGTGCACATCTCGCCTTTCAGCTGCGGTCCCCAGTGCGAGGAGCACGCGCCGGTTTCGGTTTCGCACTGCTCTTGCGTTTTGCAAAACGTCTTTTCTTTGGTTTCCTTGCACCCCAGGAAATCGGAGGCGTACCCGTGAAGCGTCGTCGCGTTCGCCACGGTGGACGGGTACGTCGCGCCGCAAACGGCGTCGTCGATGTTCTCGCACGTGAGCCACTTGTTCGGGGAGTTGCACTCGCCAAACGACTTCACGCCGTCGAAACGGCACAGTTGTAGGGAACTGGCGTACACGCCACTGATGTCGGTGCACTGCGCCGCGGAGTTAGCCGAAAGCACGCCCGAGCTGTAACACATGCCGCTCAGCGGCGTCGTGACTTCGCTCGTCGACGGCTTGCGGCACCCGCCGCACCCCAATCCCCGCGTTTTGCACACGCCGCCCAAACTGGTGCACGTGGCGGTGTCCACATCCTGCGACTTGCCCACGATGTTGCAGTACTGCGCGTCGCACTTGGCGCTGGTGTCCATGATGCCCTCCTGGAATCGCCGGCCGACGTAAAACGTGCCCGACTGCGCGTCGCACAGGGTTTTGAAATTCGTCGTCGCCGTCGGGCCTTTGCTCCACCTGTCGAACTTGTCCGCCGCGTTGGACGGACCAACGCGGATGTGGTAATTCACAAACGAGCAAACGCCGTTCGCGACACCGCCCATGTCGGTTCTCCACTCCGTGTCGAAACCGTCGGTTGTGCCGGAGGCGGCCACCGCCTTGGTGTCGCACTTGGCTTGCGTGTCCGTGATGGAGGGGTCGAACCAGCACCGCGAATCATAGCACTCCTGCGAGCCGTCGTCGACTTCCCTAACCGACGCCCCGATCGCGGTGTCCGTGCACACCTTGTTCGCCTGCGCCTCCGTGGTGAAGGACAGACCCTCCCACCAGGAAAAGCCGGTGATGGCTTCCCAATCCGTGCCAACCAGGTTGTACGTGTCGGCGGTGACGTCTGAGTTGGTGCCGTCGCCCTGAAGGACCACGCGCCACCCCACGTTCGTCTGCCCAGTGCCCGTCACCGGGTCCCAGTTCGGGTCGCCGTGCGTTTCGAACAGGTTGTTCGGCCCCCAGTACTCGGCGACGCAAAACACGGGCCGCGAAACCCCCTCCGGGGCGTAGAAGTTCCAGTCCTCCTGGCGCACGGTGAAAAACCCAGTGGTGGGGCACTTACCGGTCGTGGCGTTTGGCTCTTTGTAGCACTGGTACCGCGCGGGTGGTTGGAACCCGTTAGTAGTGCCCGTGCATTGATCAAGGCACGTGTCTTTCACCGAGTTCATGTTGGCGCCGGAAAACGTGCACTGCTTCGCCGGGTCTGAGGAGTGCTTGTCCCACGGAATCGCCGAGGCGGTAATTCCGGAGCCAATTGTTGCGCACACCGTGTCGTTGATGTGCATGCTTTCGCTTCTCCAGTTATTGCTGTCCCAGGTGTACGTGTCGTCGTACTTGCCGTAGTACGCGGGAACGGAGGGGGAGCAGTACCCCGCTTGCGATAAATCCTCGGACGAACCCCAGTCCGTGGTGCCGAGGCAGTAGTCACCCGTGTTGGCTTCGCAAACAGCCTGAGATAAATAAAAGAAAATGTCAGTCTTGTTTGGCAAACAGTCGTTGGATTTGGGAAATGCAATACGTACCTGCGTGGTCATGGCGTTGCAGTTTTCCCAGTCACCCAGGTTACACGCGGTTTGGTTGTACGAAGTTGGTTTCCAGTTGCACGCCTCCACGGCGAGACACGCGGCTTTGCACTCGGTGTCGCCCTCGCAGTTGCTGCACTCCTCGCCCCAGCAGTACGAGTCGAACTTCCAGGCGTCGCCGTCGCCCATGCAGGATTGGGAAATCGCCACGTCCGTGATCGTGGCCCCGACGTCCGCGTCGCTGGCACTGGACGACCCGCCCAACACCTTCCGCACGGTCTTCACGACCTCGTCCGTAACCCCGGTGTTCGTGGTGAGGCGGCGGGACAAGCACTTCGCGATCGCGGCGCCCGACGCGGCGCTGTGAGAAAAAATAAAAGTGTCAGTCTTGAGTCTTGAGTACGGGTGTACTATATGCGCAAACAGTGCACTTTTGCTGTATGCAATCGGGAAAATACGTACCTGCCCGTCATGGCGCACCGGTTCGTGGGCGACGCGGTGGACCAGGCGCAGCCTGAGAGATAAAAAAGAAAGTGTCAGTCTCGCATGGGCAATCAGGGAGGCAGAATGTGGTGATTGGGAAATACGTACCGTCGTCGACTGGGGTGTCTTTTTCGTCGTTATCGCCCGCGATGAGGCACGACCCACTTTCGCAGTCGTCGTTGGTTTCGCACGGCTGCGTGGATTTCATGGAGTACCCGTTGTCCCAGCTCTCTTCGCCGACCACCGCGCTTAAACAGCACTCCAAGTCTTTATTGATCTCCAAAACGATGTTTGACACTTCCAAGTACTTGCTCATGCACGCCTTGGGGTTCTGCAGTTTCCCCGCGATGAAATCAGCCGCCGCGGTGGCCTCTGTGGGGTCCACACACTTCAGGGAGTCGAGGTCGCCGGAGGGAAGGTCCACGGTTTTCGAGTTCTCGAAAGCCGCGGTGAGGCACTCCATGACGTAGTCGTCCGTTTTCAGCTTTGGGCGGAAAACAGAAATGGTGGCGTTTTTCGCGGCGCAGCACATGGTTCTTTGCTTGTCCCAGTTGCAGCACGGATCTGTGCACCACGCGTTGGTGGGGTTGTCAGTGCAGTAACCCCAGGTGCCGAAGTTGCACTGCTCCACCAGGGTTTCGTTGCTGCGGTCCATGGTTTGCCAGTCGCACTGTGATTGTAAAAGAAAAGTGTCAGTCTTTCGTAATGTGTGTGAGTAATCACTCCTGACAATCGGCAAACGGTGTTGGGATTTGGGAAATACAATACGTACCGGGTCGTCAATCACGCACTCGGTGGTTTCCTGAACCTCCTCCGCCCACGCGTCTTGCATGGAGTTTGTGACGATTGAAATGCAATCCACCCACGCGTCAGTTCCCATGTGTTGTAAGTAATCCACGTAGTTGGTCATGATCGTGCCGGTTTCAGTTTTCTCCATCGTCGCGTTGAGCGCCACGACGACTTCGGCGAGGCGTTCGTACGAGCACGTGTTTTCCATCTTGGTCAGGGGAATGCCCCCGTTGCTTTCGGTGCCGTAGCACTCCCCGACTCGCAAAACGCACCCCTCGAAATCAGCCGCAGTGAGCGCGGCGCCCTCCGGGCCCCCCCACAGTTGGTTTTCGTACTCAAACGCGCTGGAGTACTGCCCGGTTTCCAGTGATCGCGAACCGAGGAAATACGCAAAGCTTAAACTATCGTCCTTCATGCCCGCTATGGCGGCGTCCCGGCCTCCGCTGCCGTCGACGTGCGCGGCGACGGAGTACTCGGCGGGCCGGGTGAAGGTCTTGTCGTTGAGCTGGGAGATAAAAAAGAAAGTGTCAGTATTGTAAGGGCAATCAGTCGGCGGAACGTGGTGATTGGGAAATACGTACCTTTATTTTCCCGCCCACGCGGTCGTTGTCCATCCCACCGCACGCGAAGTTTTTGTCCCACCGCTGATCGTTCCTCGCGTCGAGTTTCTTTTTGAGGGACGAGTACGCCCCCGACCTGAGATTGTAAAAGAGAAGTGTCAGTCTTGAGTCTTGAGTATGGGTGTACTGTATGGGCAAGCAGCGCACTTGTGATGTATGTAGTATACTTCCTTTTAAAGACTAGTGTAGTCACAGAGGGGCAATAAACAGTTTCAGGATTTGGGAAAGGCCCAATACGTACGTCGCGGTGATGTTGGTAAACGTGGAGAGCGCTTCCGTGGCGGTGTTTTTGGTGACAACCGTGAACGCGGCGGTTGGGCCGGGTACGATCCCGGTGGTTCGCGCCAGCACGGTGAACGCGTCCAGCGCCACGTACGCGTCCGGTACGTACGCGTAGATTGATTTCAGGTCGGCAAAGGCGACGCCGTCGACGGAAACGAGCTGTTCGGGGTCCACCATCAGGGGAACGTCGACCAGGGTAACCAGCAGTGAACACGCGCCGGACACGTTTTTGGAAACCGCGCTTTTAAACCCGGTGCGCTTCATGGCGGAACGAATCTGGTTGTTCCCGGGCACGGGGTCGTTGTGGAAACTCGCGAAATAGCCGGCAATGTTATCCCTCGCGAGGGGGGGAATTCCTGATACGATAAAAAAGAAAGTCAGTCTCTCGTAATGTGTATGAGTAAACAGTCAGGGTAATCGGGCCGATCAGGGAAGTGAATGTGGTAAATGGGAAATACTTACCCAGCGTGGACGGATACGTCAGCGCGGCGTTGCAGCTCTTGTACTTGAACGTCAGCGCGCTGGCCATGGCGGACTTGTCGGTGTTGTATCCCCACATCATTTGGTTAAGAACGTTGGAAAGTTGCCCCGCGTCCATGCCGGGGAAGTCGATTTGGCACGAGTCGCGATCGCCGGCGGTGAACCCGCCGAAGGACGCGCCGCCCGCGCTCGCCACCGTGGCTTGCGTTTGCACGCAGTCCTCGGGGTTTGGGTTTTCGATTTCGCCACAGTCCCAGTCGGAAAACGTCAGCGCGTCGAGATACGCGACGATTTCGGACTCCGAATAGTCGGTAACCCCGGTCACGGACACGGCGGTGTCCACCGACATCAGCTGTGGCCAGAAGGAATCGCGCAGCACGGTTTTCGCGCGGTCGCCTAGTTTCGTGTACACGTCCTTGATCGTGAACGGACCGTCTCTTCCGTCCTGGCCGTCCATTCGCAGTGTCGCCGAGGGCGTCGTCATGTCGCTCGTGTCGAACGGCATGGTGGTGGGGTCCACGTCGTTACCGTAGAGTTCGGTGAAGATGGCGGCGGTGCACCGTCCGAGCGTGAGCATCGGGTTGGAAGAAGGGTCCCCGTTGTGGTTTTGGTTCTCCTCTTCCGTGGCCCTTCGGTAAAACAGCGTGGTTTTATCGGGGGGGCAGCATATGTTGTCGCTCCAATTGTTTTCGTGGATCTGGCACTGGGTGTTCGTCCATGCGCTTGTGGACGAACCGCCACCGCCGGTATTCGTCGACGTGGTCGTGACTTTCATGCACGCGTACTTAGCGGGGCTGGCCAGGAAGTCGTCGTACTCAGCCGGTGCGTCTTCCATCACGCACACCGACGTTTGGCTTCCCCACGTGTCAGAATAATCCGGGGGGCAGGACATGTACTCGGAATTAGCCACAAATTCCATCTCGTAAACCTTCAACGGCGGGATCGTTCCATCGGGGCACACCTGGGGTGACAGCGTGATTTGGGTATTGGACTCCACCTCGACGTACAGGAACGACGTGCGCGCGACGCCACCGTTCTCGTCCTCGGTGTCAATAGCGACGGGCTTCATCTTCGCGGTGCACTGCAACCCGTGCGCGGTCGCGACCAAAGCGGTCGCCACCACGAGCGCGCGGAGGAGGAGGGACTTCGGTGACATCGTTGGTGACATGATCGGCCCGAATCGGGGACGTCGAAAAGGCCCCGCGAAAGGGGCACGGGAAACGAAGGCCCGCGCGGCGACCAAAAGCGGCAGAGGGGGGGAGGGAGAGCGCGAAGACCTTTAAAGGCTTCGCGATCTTTCGCAAGCGCGGGGATAAGGTACGCGCGCGCGTTTATGGCGGCCTCCTCGCGATGCTGCATGTGGAGACATGTTCGAGACTTAAACAGACATATGTGGCGCTTTTTGGTCTCGTCGGTCTTGGAGTCTTTCTTGAGTCTTTCGCTTATTTGCCGTTGACCCGGGAGTTTCCGACGACGCTGACAACGCGCAGACAAGGTTTTTATGTGATGCTTACGCATTCAAATGGCTGACGAATTGGTATCTTTGCGCAAAAACGGGACACGTAAAAAGCTTCCAAAAGAAGCTTCTAAACAATTGCCTGCCGGGGACGAAGAACTCGAGTCACGAAACGGCTTTGCTTTTCTTCGTGCCGACCTGCGCATTTCCGACGCGCGCGCGGGCGTCGCGTCTCTACCGGATGACCACCCGCACGGCCCACCCCGGAAGGGTGGCTCCTCACGAGGATGATTACTCCACGATGCGCCGGTTGAACTCTGAGGCGCGGCTCGCTGTGGTGGCGCGTGTGGTGGCGCGAACCGAGGTTGCGGAAACCACGCGCCGGTTAAAACATGAGGTGGCCACACAAATCGCGCAGATCGTGGATGACCGCGCCTTTAGCACGCGCCCCACGTTCCAAATCCCGAACAACTGGCGGTGCGTGCACTTCCCCACGCCTCGGGTTCTGTTTAAAGTCGTGGCTTGTGTTGATAACAAGTTCGTCTCCATCTTCGCCGGGGTGAACACGACGTACGAGATAGGAAAGACGTACGTAGCGCGACGCGGGTCGCAGTGGCCCCCACTTGACGAGTGTTTCTTCGCGTTCAACACCTCGGCTGGGGCGTTACAGGCAGGGTTTCCCACCGGGTCGCTCGCGAAAAAACACCCAAGGGTATTACTGAAAATAGAAACCACAGGCAACGCGTACGAGTGCTGTGAACACGGGCGACAAAACGCACACGCGCACGCGAAGGCGACGGGAAAAACCGCGGTGACGCAATTCAAGGTGACCCGAATAATGACGGATGCATTTCGCGAAAGCGCCCTGGACAAGCTGCGGTTCGGTGGGGTATAGTTTTGGGAGACTGGGTAGTAAGGCTAGTATACAGTGTGCATAGATGGCTAGTATCCAGTGTAGATAGATGTATCCTCACGGTTCGATTCCGGCGCGGGGGTTTCAGATGTACGATCACTGTTCGATTCCGGGCCTCGGGGTTTCTTACAAGTATGTCACCTTGAAGGTATTCACTCAGGGAGCTTCTTCTTCTCGTATTTATTTACCCCCTTGTATTCACTCCCTTAGCAGCAACAAGTAGACTCCGCGTAAGAATCGACTCATCGGACCGTGAGGCTATGAGCAAACAGTCTGGGCTCTCGTCACCCTGATTAGTCCCTACACTACGTCGCGTAGCTCGGCTTCGCCAGGTTTAGCACCACGCTTTTTGTTTTTGTCATCATCGCTATGGAGTGAATTATACCCTGGCTCCCGATTCCCGAATCCCGAGTGCCTTGAAACGGAAAGTGGTCCGGCCCCCGGGACGGCGGGCCGTTGATTTGCACGGTGCCGGTTTCCATTAAATCCGCTACGCGCATGGCGCGGTCCACGTCTTTCGTGAACAAACACCCTTGTAACCCATATCGCGACTCGTTGACGAACCGCAGGGCATGTTCTTCCGAAGACACCCGGATCACGGGCACCACCGGGCCGAAGGGTTCTTCCCAGGCTAGCCGCATTTCCGCGGTGACGTGGTCCACAAGCACAGGCCACACCAGGTTGTCTTCGCGTCGCCACGGCTGGCAAAGCGTGGCGCCTTTTTCGACGGAGTCGTTCACCAGGGCCTCCACGAAATCCGCGCTCTTTTTACTCACCAAAGCGGTCACGTCGCAGTTGTGTTCAGGTCGTCCCACGGTGAGCTTGTCTACCTTAGCAGCAACCTTAGCGATAAGAGTGTCCGCTATTTCCTCAAAAGCCAACACTAACTTCACCGCAGTACACCGTTGCCCGGAGTACGAGAACCCGCCTTTGACTATCGCCGCCGCGGCCAGGTCCAGGTCGGCGTCGGGAAACACGAGACACGCGTCTTTTGTTGTTACGAAAAGTGTCAGTCTTACCCCGGCAAACAGTGTGCCTGGATTTGGGAAAGCCCCAATACACACTAGTCTACGTACCTTTCCCGCCGAGCTCCATCTGCAGTGGGACCATGCCTGTTTTTTTCGCCACTTGTAACCCCGTGTCACCGCCCGTGAAGGACACCAAGTTCGCCAGCGGGTGCGTGGTGAGGTAGTCCCCGATTTCTGACCCGCGCCCAGTAACGACGTTGACCAATCCCGCCGGCGCGCCGCATTTCTGCAGCGCTTTTCGGAAACACTCCGCCGCGTGCAGCCCCGCCACGGTTCCTTGCGTGGGCGGTTTTATCACCACCGCGTTCCCCGCGATTAGCGCGGGGGCGATTTTCGATACACAAAGGTTGATCGGGTAGTTGAACGGGGGGATACAAAGCACCACGCCTATTGGGACTTTGGACACCAAACACAGCTTGTCCCTGTTCGCGCCTGTCCACGAATCGGAGGTCAGGAGTTGGCCCACCCCAAGCGACCGCACGCCCTCCTCCGCGGCGTAGTCGATCAAATCGGCGCTTCGTGTGACCTCCGTGGTGGCGTCCTTTTGGGGTTTCGCAATCTCGGTGACCAGCGCGCTCGCCATCGGTTCACAGTGCGCCCGCATCAAGCGCGCGACTTCGTGTAAAAGAGACGCGCGTTTGTGTAACGGCGTTTTCGCCCACAGCTTGTGCGCGTTTCGCGCGGCATGGAAGGCCTCGTCGACCTCGCCCGTAGTGCACGCCTGGAATTCAAACCCCGGTGCGTTGGCGTCCGCCGGGCGGACGTTGCCCAACGTCAACCCGCTGTCACTGACCCTCCAAATCCCATTCACCAGAAACTTGAACGTTCCATCTTCCGTTTGCAGGTCGGAGTAGAACGACGACTCGTCATCGCTGGACATCGTAAACACAGAACGCGAACCGTCACACAGTCGCCGCCGTGCGTCGCGTGAAACAAGCCGTCTCGCCAACGCGAGCGCCCGCCGCTGTGCCACCGGGACGCCGTGGATGTCTTCTCAAAACTAGGGTTCTTAAATTCGTCCGCTCCTGGACCGCTCAGGGGATTTTTCTTTTTGGCGAGAATCTGAGATGACCCCACTCGCCTCCGCGCACGCACACGCAACAACCAACACACGCGCGGTCCACCCCGCCAAACCCCATGGGCCTTTTTCCGTCCCTGGGGACGGTCGTGTCGCAAGCGGTTTTGATCGGCGCGCTGATCGGGGTGGGCAAACGCGCCGGGGTGATCACGATTCATCCGCACAAGATCCCGCACGAATCCGCGCGCGGTTTTTTCGTTTCATTCGTCAACACCAGCGAGTGGGCGGTGGCGTACTGCGAGGGAATCGTGTCCAGCGCGGTTGGTAAACGGTAAGGGACCCCGGGGGTTAGTTAGTAGTAACTAAGGAAGGTTACTTACGGTTTACTTAGTAAGTAAGTAGGGTTACGGTCACGAACAAACACGATGCGTTCGGTGACGAAACCAGTCTTAGCGGGTGTGGCGTTCGGTTTGTTTCTCGCCGCGTTGAGAGGGCACTGGGACGACCTGTCCAGGAAACACGAAAGCAACCCGTTTCACCGCGATGGGCAATCGGTTCGCGACGTGGCTGGCGACGGCCATTTCTTGGCTGAGCACGACTCAACAGGATGGGAAACCAAGTTGTTTTCGTACGAGAAAAAGGCGGTGGACGCTACGCGCGCGAAGGAAAGCAAAGACGCTCTTTTTCACGACGTGGACGTAGACGTTAGCGTCGACGACGACGCCACACAAATCGATTTCATAACCGGCAACACCGGCGTCGCCGTCGACGAAACCTCCGCCTTCTTCGCCGACCTGGAAAAACCGCTACAAATAACCTACCCCGACCCGTTTAAACGGTTCACCGGGTGTGACCCCGAGCCTGCGATGGCTGGTTTGCGTCCGCGAAAGTTGGATTTAATCGCCAAACCGGACGACCGAAACTGGCCCAAAAACTGCGAAGGCCACGCCGAGTTGTGCGCGATATTAAGGAAAACTGCGATCAACCGCGAAGTACTGGCCGCCGTTGCCAACAGCGGCGCGCCTGGTATTTTCGAGTTCATCGACGGCATCGTTTCTTTGGGCATTGAAAACTTCGTGATCATAGCCCTGGATGACGCGTTGCACGACAAGCTAAAGAACAGAAAAGGCGTGGCGAGTTACCGCGTAAAAAACGACGCCCAAGGCTCGCACAAAGTCTCCGCACAAAAGTTTGGAATCGTGAAACAGTTCGTGGACCGCGGGTGTTCCGTTTTGCTCACGGACACGGACGTGGCGTACCTGCGCAACCCGTTCCCGTTTCTGTACCGGGACAGCGACGTGGAATCAATGTCCGACGGGTGGGACGCTTCTTCCGCGTTTGGGTTTTTCGAAACCGTGGACGACGCCAGCCTCGGCCGGTCGTTAAATTCGGGGCGAAAACACGCGCTTTCGTTCCGCGTTGCGGCGCTGAATTCCGGGATGTGGCTGGTCATGGCCACCCAAGCGTCTTCCCGGTTGATGACCACCATGGCGCACCGCATGGCAACGGAGCAGAACCTTTGGGACCAGGCCGGGTACAACCTGGAGCTTTGGTTCGCGTCGCGGGACGACGTTCGCGTGAGCGGCGCGACGGTGCGCGTGCTGCACCCGCTTTGCTTCGTGAACAGCAAGGTGATGTTCCGGTACGTGTTGGGGCTTTCCCGAATCCGCCAGGCACCTACGTTTGCCGGTTGTCCCCCCGTGATTACGTAGTTACTACATACATCACAATCACGACTGTTCGGCCCGATTATGCTAAGTGCGCTGTTTACTCGGACCCCAAACCCCCACACAAGACACTTGGTGCCACTCGGGACTGACCCTTTTCGTGCACAACGACAGGTTCATTCGCCACGCCCCCAACTTGCGTAAAGAAAAACACACACCGATCGCCATGCATTCAAACTACCACACGGACAAGGCGTTTAAAATGAAACGCGTGTACGCGTACTACAACGGAGACAAATCTAACGGTGTTACTGGAATAGAAGAGCTCGCGAAAGGGTGTGTGGTCGGGTGCGATTCAAATTTGAAAACCGTCGCGCGGTTGGAAAAAGACGCCAAGGCGAACGTCAACGACGCCATCGTGGGGTCGAAAAAGTGGACGGAAGGCTCGGGCGGGGTTTGGGGGGGCAAACAGTATTCGCAAAAAGCGGGAGGTACCGATTCGCCGCAGCACTGCGCGCCCGTGGAGCCGCTGAATGGGTCAGGGCGGAGCGCGAAGTACGAACCGCACCGCGTGGGGCGGCGCAAGGGTATTTTTTGCGAAAAGTTGGAAACGCAAACTGAATCTTTGTCGGAGGATTTTGATTTTCTCGCATCGGCGGTGTGCGCCAAATTAAACAAATTAAACCCAAACAGCGCCGAGTTAATTCTGGTAACCGTGGACGGCTACTGCGCGAGGTCCGTGACCGCGTTCACGTCGCTGCTGGAACACGGAATTCGTCGCTTGGGTTTATCAGAAAAGACGCTGGTGGTGACCAACGCTTTCGCGGTTAAAAAACTCGCCCGCGACTTTGGCGTCGCCGCGACGGTGGTCGTGAACGCGGCGCGCGGCGCTGAGACTGGCACTACGCAGGATGCTTCCAAAGGTATTCCACGCACATCGCCGTTACGCACGTCAGTAACGTTGCTAAAGTGGTACGTCGCCACTTTTATCCTGGCCGACGGGTACGACCTTTTAGTCACGGACCCGACCACGGTCCTACTGAAAGACCCGTCCGGGTTTTTCTTCAAAGACGCCGACGTCCAGACGTTATCCTCCGGCTGGGACGACACCACGTCGTACGGGTACGACCACGTCGTTGATGACCCGGCGATGGACTGGAGTCGGTACTGTCACGGGGGGCGGGTGGTGGCGAGCGACGTGGCGTTCGTGCGGTTCGCCGCGACGGCGGAGAGCGTTACGTTCGCGAGTTTGTTGACGCGGCGTTTGCGGTGGTTTTTAGGTGAAGAAAACTTGGTTTCGGGTGAGATGGACTCAGGAGGCAGCGGCACTACAGTAGGCAGCGCTACCAAACCCTATTCTATGGCGAATCTCGACCCTGCCGATGCGAGTTCCAAAAAGAACCTCACCGAAAAGCAGTTCGAACAACTCGCTTTCAACGAGTTGCTTTATTTGCCGTCCCAGGGCGGGTACGTCGCGCCGGGCGTGGTGAAGCGCACCTTGAATTACCTGTGTTTCGCAAACTCCAAAACCGTTTTTCGTTTTTTGCGCAAAGACGGAAAGCTGAAAGACCGAAAAGGTAAAGTAATTGGGCCTTTCCCAAATCCCGCGGACTGTTTGACCATACAGTACTGACACTTTTCTGGCGAAACGCCAAAGAACACACCCCGGTGGCGGTGAGTTTTTCGTTTCACCCCAACGAAGCCGTGGCGCGGGGTTCCAGTTTGCGTAGGTTTTACGTCAAAGCCGAGCAACAGGCGCTGAGCGGGTGGAGCGACGGCGAAGGGCGGGGAGATCAGAAAGGAGAAAATCAAGCGAAACAAGCCTTTGGCGCGTCTTGCGCCGGCGATTCCGAACAGTTGCGAGACGCAAAAAAGGCGGAGCCTCACGAGGAAGACGCGCACCAACTAGGCCGCCACTTCAGGGTCCACAGGGACTGGAGTTGGGGAAGTGTCACCCCGTTCGCGTTCAATGCGAACGGGGAACTGCAAACGCCGTGGGGAGGAGGGACGTGGGGGTTTATCGAATCGAAAGAAACCGAAAAAGGGGAAAAAGGGGCCACTTTTTACGCCGCCGCGATCTGGGCGCGGTTCGTGGGCGCAACACACGTGTTGAACTTCGAACCGTCCGAGTTCGACGAACCCAACTTCATTTTTGTCAGCGAACGGTGCGCGGACGGGGACATGGTGGTTGGCAGGGTGGTGCAGTAGAGCATAAGTTTTTGGGGAGTGGGGATTGATTCGGGAGCGATGGCGTAGCGGAGTGTGTACGACAAATGAAGTCAAAATCGAGGTACTATTCCACCTCTAAAGCGAAAAAAATTTCTGCAGTCTGCTGCAGTCTGCAGCTCGGAAAACGGCGGCCCGAAAAAGCACAGTGATGTTCCAATCGGCCATCGCGTGGCTGGTCACATCCGCACGCGCGCGGAAGCCGCTCCAAAGTCACGTACACGCTCTTGCCGTCGGACCCGAGTTGATTTTGTTGCCGTGTCATCTCTTGACCGCTACCACACCCGAAACACCATGGAGGCGTTTACTGAAAGCATGCACACGCTGTGTCTCGACTACGACAAATCGAAAGTTCCCGCGGGCGGCGCCGAAGTCGTCGGCCAATGCGCGTCGCCTTTGCCCGGCTTGGGACGCATGACCGCGGAACCCGCGGGCCGGAAGTTCCACGAGAAGTGCATGCGCGTGCGCGGTCTTATTACGGGTACGTTGGCGGTTTCCTGAGCTTATCACGTCACTCACCGCGACCTCGATCGCAGAGGCAAGCACCGCCGTTTCGCCGCCGCCACGCTTTGCTTTTTTTTCGTCTCCTTTCGCGTCTCGATCGATCCCCTCACGCCTCTGACTGACACTGACACCTCCCCCTTTCCACGCCCCGTAAAAACAGACGACCAAATCGTCGCCAAGCAGAACAAACGGGTCGCGGCGCTGAAAGCCGCAGAGTCGTACAACTCGCTTTCCAAAGCCGCTTCGAGTGATTCACTCGGTTCTTTAAGCGACGACCCGAACGACCAGACGAACGACCCATCCTACAAAGGCCCGAAAGACCCGATCCAGGTGGGTCCGAAGGGCAAGCTTTTTCTGGATCATTACGACGTCATGGGCCTTGGGAGGGAGCGGTTCAAAGCCACGGTTGAACAAGTTCAGGCGAACTTCAAAATCAGGTCCCTGATGCTGCACCCCGATAAGTGCGGCATCGCGCAGGTAAGTGTTTCCCAATCACCACATTCCGCCTCCCTGATTGCCCATACGAGACTGACACTTTCTTTTATTACTCAGGCGAGCGAGGAGGACAAGGAGAAGCTGGAGGCGAGATTCAAGAACCTGGGCGAGGCGTTTGAGGTTTTGACGGATGCGAAGCGCAGACGGGAGTACGACAGCGTTGATGCGCCCACCACGAAGTTACCCACCCTGAAAGAAGACGGGAGCAACTTTTTCAAAAAAGCCATCCCCGCGTTGAAGGAGCTGGCCAAGTTTTTCGACGGCAAGGGCGACGCCTTCGCGTTCATCAACGAAGACCCGGCGGCGCCGTACGCCGAGGTGCGGAAGATGTACGAGTTCTGGGCAAAGTTCAAATCATGGAGGGAGTTCCCTCACGAAGAGGAGGACGACGCGGAGAGCAAAGACGACCGGTGGCAGCGCAGAGAAGCGGAGAAGAAGAACAAAAAGCTCCGGGAGGACGAGAAGAAGATGGACGTCAAGCGCACGAAGGTTTTCTTAGGGAGCGCGGAGGATTGCGATCCGCGGGTGATTTTGGCGAGAAAGGAAGAGCAGGACGCGAAGGATGCGAAGAAACTGGCGAAAGGCGCGGGGAAGCGGGAAGCGGAGGCGGCGGCTGCGGCGGCGGCGGCTGAAGCCGCCGCGGCGGCGGAGCTAGCGGAAGAGAAAGCCAAGCTGGACAAGGTCGGGGCGAAGAAGGAGTTGGAAAAACAAAAGAAGGCTTTGAGGAAGGAAAAGGCGCGTTTGCGGGAAAACGCGGCGCGCGGAGCGGGGGACGGTTCGTACCCGGGAGAGGACAAGGTTGAGGATTTGTGCGGCGCCCTGGAGTTTGACGGGATGAAAGCGCTGAACGACGCTTTGGACGGAATCAAGGACGCGGGCGGGGTCGCCGCGGCGGTGAACAAGGCGCTGGCGGAGGCGGGGAAGTAAACGGCGAGAAGTTTGTGAAACGTCTCCAATTCTTTTAAAACCAGACTACTTCACGGACTTTATTTCAAGTGACTCCTGATCTGTTGATTACAAGTCACCACTACCCGTATTCCTTCTTTTTTCTTGAACAACGGCCTTAAGCAAGTCGACGGCGATCGAAACGCCTTTTTCAGCGCGCGTCCGCGTTCCTTCCGTGACGAAATCACCGAAAAAACACCCCGTTAGCGTCGCATTCGCCGCGTGGGTTGCGGGTCCCAGAACCGCGGCAACGGCGGCGGCGCGTCGTTTGGCAGCGCCGTGGCGAGCAGCAACGCGAACTCGTACCGCATGCGGCGACCTACTTCGTCGGGGTTCTTTTCGGATTCGGGGTCTACTTTTTCTGATTTCTCTTTCTTTTTTTTCCCAACCGCCCCGATGTACTTCGCGTCGTCGCCCAGAACGAGCTTCGCCGCGCACGTCCGTAACGGCTGCAGTAATTCGTACTTCACCGAGTTCAAGGGTTCCCTCAGGTCCTTCGCGTGCATCGCGTCCTGGGTGAGTGTGAACGAAAAGTGTCAGTCTTGAGTATTGAGTATGGGTGTACTTCGTAATGTGTATGAGCACACAGTCACCCGTCATCGGGCCTCCACAGTGTGCCTGGATTTGGGAAAGCCCCAACACGTACCACGACCGCGTGCCAAAACCGTTTCAAAGTCGCCGCGCCGGGCGCAAACAAGGGTGACCTCGCGTCGAACCCGCCCCTCGTCGCGTTGTGGTACGGAGACATACCCCGAATGATCAGACTGACGTGCGGTGCTTCGGTGGTCGAGGTGGTTACGCCGCTTTCCCCCCCTCCCGCGCACCCAGGCTCAACCCCCAGCGATTCCACGTCACCCTCGGTGGTGCCGCACAACACTTTGTGAACGGTTCCGTTTTCTTTTGAAAATATCGACCCCGCGACGACGTTGGACCGCACCCCCGTCGCCACCGCGAACTGCGATTGTAAAATAAAAGTGTCAGTCTTGTATGGGCAAACAGTCGTGAGATTTGGTGAAACACAAACGCACTTGCGCGTCGTAGGGTTTGAAATCTAACACTGAAACCAAGCCTGTTTGCGGACACTCCAGCTGTAACCTTCCCGTGAACCTCGCAACAGGCCTGCCTTTCACGAAACCCTCGAACCGCAAACTGGGCATCGTTATTTTATACACCTCGGGTTCGCGTTCCGGCTTTTGCACCCGCTTCAAGTAATCGGGGTGCCCTGACGACCCACCGAGCTCGATGTAACTGCCTTGCCTGGTCCAAGGCGGGAGTTGGTCATGGTGACCTCGTGAGTCTTCCGATTCGGTGGAGGAGGAGTGCGACTCAGAGGCGTCTGAATCACAGGCGGACTCTGAATCGGACGCGACGCCGTCCGCGAATGGAGGCGCCGCCTGCGAAGGTTTTTCGGAAGCGGGCGGACTCACGACGACAAACTCGGAGTCGGACGACTCGGAGGTTTGGACCGACCGCGCGTCGGCGTTATTTTTGAAGGAATCCGGATCCGAAACGCCTTCTTCGTTTTCCTTTTCCGGTTCTTTCGTCTCACCTCCATCCCCCCCATCACTCTTCGTTGTGTCCACCTTGTCCCACACGAACGGCCCCGGTGCGCAAAGCGTAACCACCACGGCGCCGCCGTCCGCGAGCGCGGTCGGCGCCAGCGCGATTTTCATAGACGCGCGCGTTTGCTGTGAACACATCGTTGTGGGGGTAAACAGTCAGAGTAAAAAGTTGGAGAGGTGGTTAGTCACGGTTAGCGTGGAGGTGGAGGTTCTCGGTTCGAAGTCGAGGGAGTACTTCGTATCGTGTATGAGTACTTGTAACTTTTAACTGTTACCAGTACTCGCAACTGTTGCCGAGGCAAACAGTCTTCCAAAGCCGGCAAACAGTCGTGCGACTGCTTTAAAAAAGCAAAAAAAACTCACCTGCCGTTTGCCGTCGATGAAGTGGTCCACCGTGCGCACGGCGTGGTCGTAGATGTACGAGCACTGGTCCTGGACGTAAAGATCCAGCGTCCGCGGTGTTGAGTCCAGCGCGCACCGTCGAATGAGGTGCGTCCCTAGCGGGGGCGAGGGTGGGTTTTTCGGAGACTGTTTGCCACACGCGAGCGCGTTTCGTTTCTTTTCGGCAAAGGCCTCGTCTTCGCGAAACGCGGACGCGCACCAAAGAAGCGTCGCCTTAAGCGAAAGTTCCATGCGCCGCACCATCGCGGTTTCATCAACCGGGTCGTCCCTATCAAAAGCGCCCGAGTTCTCGTTCAAAGTGAGCCCCAAGACGTGCTGATGCATGGACGCACGGTCCCGGTGGTCGATGGAGGCGTGGTCGTTTAGCTGCGCTTTGCGAGCCGACGCGTCGACGCGCTTTTGGAGTTTTGAAGGGTTTTTTTGCGTCTCGTCGTCCGTCGTCTCGTCCTCCGACTCGTCGTCGCTGCTTTCGCATTTCCCTTCCCCGACCGGGTCACACACCAGGGTACTTTTTTTTCGCGAGGCAAGCGCTTTGCTCGCCACAACTTGCGTCTTCTGGCTGAACGGGTCCCCGCGGAGAGCCGTGCCGGTGGCGAACAGCCGGGTGCGTGCGGACTCGGCGGCGACGACCACGCGCAGTGGGTCTTGTGTCTTGTTTTTGTTCTTCACACCGTCCCGCGGCTCCGACTCACCGCCCTCGCTTCCCTCGACTTGCAGGGTGTCAATCTCCCACACGTCCCGTAGGTGCGCAAACGGCGAGGGCGGGGAAGAGGAGCCGGAGGAGTCCGTTGGTTCGGCGGACGCGCGTGCACCTCGGTGGCGGAGGTCGTGGCCTAAGGGCGCGGACGTGGGCGCGCCCGGGTTGGTTGCAGCGTGGGGAACGAAAGCGCCGTGCACAGCGCCGACGCGTTCGGCACTCGCGCCAACGCCGGAGCCGCGCGAAGCGGCTCTGCGAAAGGGGAGGCACGGCGCCATCGGCGTGCAGAGCGACGCGCACGGCTGGCGCGTGAGGTGGAATGCGCGGCGTCGGTGTGGAACGAAGGGCTTCACGAAAAACAAAAAATCGGAGTGACGAGGGGTTCATTGTAAAAGCAAAAAACCTCGCGTCTACAGTCGCACGCTCGTCTCTACGTCTCTACTCGCTTATCACTACGTGTTGACGAAACGTCTCATTAATTTTACACATGCGCACCCATTCAACAATGTCCTCGTTTCCTCCGCACTTCGCCACAAACTCGCACGTCCCCTCGTCCCAATTGCAGCCGTTCGCGCGCGCCCACTGCAGCACCTCGAGGTGCCCGCCCCCCGCCGTCCACAAGCACGTCCACTGGTTCCACGGGCAGCCGTTCACGCGCAACCACTGCAGCACCTCGAGGTGCCCGCCCCCCGCCGCCCACGAGCACGTACTCTCGTTTCACGGGCAGCCGTTCGCGCGCAACCACTGCAGCACCTCGAGGTGCCCGAC
>Ga0222633_1000108_pt1 | contig 88576 bp, 69 predicted proteins | sample AntAcemetageno48_FD_179816 | JGI IMG/M metagenome (GOLD analysis project Ga0222633, IMG submission 179816) | Saline water microbial communities from Ace Lake, Antarctica - #48 | ecosystem: Environmental > Aquatic > Non-marine Saline and Alkaline > Saline | place: Antarctica: Ace Lake | collected...
CAACACCTTCAACTCTTCGAGCTGTCCGCTCCTCGCCGCTGCCTGGCAAAGGAGTTCTTGACGCGACAGGCGACCTTGCCGTTGCATGCGCTGCACCGCGCTTACACATCCGAGCTCCACGGCACGCTTTTCATCAAGCTCCTTAAACCACAGCCCCGTTTCTGCCACCAGGTCGCGCATCGCGCGGCTCACCGCAGGGAGCCGTGCGAGATCTGCGTCGTCGTCGAAATACTCAGATCTAAGAATGTGAGTGGCGACCAGGTGGTTGGGGAGGCGGGGGAAGGCTTCGCCCGCGTTAGCCGCGTTGGCTGCGTTAGCATCGCGGCGCTCGCTCTCTTTCTCACGCGCGCGAGCTTTCTTACCGGCCATCGCGTTGGAAGAGTGGATGGTTTTGTGTGCGCGTCGTGCGCGTCGTTGTGCCTCGAGGCTTCCGAGAATGTGCGTTACGATAGTAATCACAAAAATCGCGGACGAGATCTCATAATACGCCACGGCCATGAGGCGCGTGGAGGCCCTCAAGGTTCTATCGGTGACCGATGACGCGGATGAGGCCACGTTGAAAAAGGCGTACCGAGCCATGGCTATGAAACACCACCCAGGTGCGCCCAACCTCCGTGAAGCTTTCGGTTTCCATCATCATCGCGACGGTTGGTTTGCGATCGGCCGACGACGATCTCATCTGACCAGCCTCCTCCCCTACATCATAGACAAGAACCCCGGCGACGACGGAACCAAAGCCAGATTCCAAAGAGTCAGAACGACAATAAGAGGCGGCTGCACAGCGATGGGAGGAAGCAAAACACACACCCCACGCTCCGCGTCCGCCGCAACCCTGGTTGGAGATTCGGGTTGTAAACGCCGAGACTTTGCATTTAAGTCGCGGGAAAAAGGGGAAACGATTGCCCAAGTCGGCGCGTTTGGAGGTTGAGTGGAAACGAGAGAGCGACGGGCCGTTTCCCGAGGCGGGGACGGACGGGATTGCACGTCGGGATAAAACCTCACAGAGTGAAGTTTTCGTGGGAAAAATCATAGTTGTCATTACCGGGTTGCTCCCCGGCACGCGCTACCGCTTTCGAACGCGTTTGGGGTTGTGGGGCTTTGGGTTTTGGGGGTAGTACGGCGGGGAGTCCGTGTTTGCGACGACCCGCGAAACCGTTGTGGATGACGCAAACGGGTCGTCCTCACAGCCGAAATGTGCAAACGAGACAACCGAGACAAAACAGAACGGGTCAGCACCGTCCCGACCAACTCCCGTGTCGTCCAAAGAAACCGCGTTCGCCGCGGTTGCCGCGGCTGACGAAGCGGAAAGAGTCGCCGCGGAGACGAAACAATTGGAGTTGTTCGCCGCGATGACGCCGGGCGAACAAAACGCGTGCGCGGCGGCGGAGAAGAAACGAGCAGAAGCTGCTGTGGCGGTTGCGAAGGCGGAGAAAACACGAGCGGCCTCGGTGGCCAAGGCGAAGAAAGAACGAGCGGAAGCTTCTGTGGAAAAGGCGAAGGCAAAGAAGGAACGAGCGGCCTCGGCGGCCAAGGCGACGAGAGGACGAGCGGAAAGTGCTGCGGCGGCGGCGAAGGCGGAGAAAGAACGAGCGGAAGCTGCTGTGGCGGCGGCGAAGGCGGAGAAAGAGCGAGCGGCCTCGACGGCGAAGACGGAGAAAGAAGCGCAGCGCACCATCAACGCCCACATCGGCAAGAAACTTCGCCTGGTGACTCTGACTCAAGGTACGTGGACGGGCGAGACAAAACGCCAATCGCGGATATTTCACAACCTTTTTCCACGATCGCCGATGGGCGTTGCCGTGGCTGTGGGCGTCAGCGTTGTCGTTGGCGTGAGCGTTGCATTGGTAGTCGTAACAAAAAGATTGATATTCGAAGCAAACACCGCGTTCTAATCAAATCAAGACAAATCGAAACTCCCCACCCCTTCGTTCACCGCGTACCCCAGCCTTTCGCGCAGCACCTCCATGCAGCTGTACGGCGGCAACTTCAAGTAGCTCGCGCACGTCATCGCGGACGGCAGGTCCTTGTCCGCCAAGGGTGTTCCGGACGAGATGGGCTGCCCGTCCGCGCGCGTGGAGCCGCCCGCGGCGCCTGACGGCTGCTTGCACACCACGGTGAGGCGCGGGTGCAGGGCGGCGAGCCCCCCGGGAGGCAGCCGCGGCGCGCCCGTGACGAAGCGCAGGAACGCTTTTTGCTCCTCCGGGCCGTACGCGCACAGCACCTGCACCAGGGCTTTGATCGGCGGCGACGAAACCGCGTACCCGTGATCGAACGTCACGCACTCCGCGAGCAGCTCGGGGGTCCACGCCTGGCCTTCTCCGCACAAAACTCTTTCGAGTTCCGACTCGGAAAACACACCGAGCGCGGCGGGGCGGCAAATGTCGCGCAAACCCACACGGAACGCCTCCAACTGTCGCGCCACGCCGCCGCCCACCGTGGCGTCCACCACGGCGTCGACGTACTCGCCCAGGTTTTCCGCGTCGACGGTTAAATCGGCGCCCCCCGCGCGAAGCGGGAACGTCTCATCCCCTGGATACGTGAATGACAGGCACAGATCTTGGATGGCGGCGCCATCCACGGTCACCCCGCGCCACTCCACCTCAGCCGCGCCCGCCGCGCGCAGCTTCGCCACGCGCTTTGCCGCCGCGGAAAGCGTGCCCAGGGTTTTACCCAGCCCGGGGTCAATCGCGGCGACGTCCGGAAGCGCCAGGGCGGCGCCGCCGACGGCGGCGCGGTAAAACGTCGGGCTCAGGGGCACGTCCAGCAGCCTCGAATCCTGTAGCGCTTTCCCCACGACGCGGCCGAGCAGAGTGAACGTGGCCAGGCGAGTAAGCCCGCCCGGGCTTTTCGGAGCCGCGGTGTCGGGCGCGCCGGAGGCCATGGGCGACGGGAACAACCCGAACGGCGCCGTGACCGGTTCCTTGGCGGAGGTTTCCTCAACGCTCCTGGAATCGGCGTCCCGCCACGCCCCCAAAGACCTCGCCCCGAGCTCCTTGCTGAGAAGCGTGTAGAACTCCAGCGTAGGGCCCGTCCCAGTGCCCACCTCGTCGAAAAACTCAACCTCCAACACCATCTTGTGCGCGGGCGCCATGTCAAACACCTTCACCGCGGATTCCAGAACGCGCTCGCGGCTGACGCGTACTTTTTGCCGCTGCAAACGCCCGACGCGCAAATCCTGCCGCCCGCCGTTGTGGTTGGTCTGGCCGTGCAAACGGTGCAGCGCGCGCGCGAGCCCGAACGTGGTGCAGTAGAAGAGCTGCTGCCGCGTCTCGAACGGGAACAGAAACGGGCACGTCCGCGCGAGCGCGACGCACCACGCGGGAAGGCTGCCGCTGCACAACGACAGCGTGTCGCCGAGCTGACGCACCATCTTTCCCGCGAGCTTCGCGCTGACAAAGGCGTCGGCGGGCAGCGCCGCGGACTCCGCGCGCGTGGAAGCTGCGGGGGATTCGTTCGCGTCCGCGTCGTCACTCCCGAGCGCAATCACACGCGCGGGGTCTGAGGTCAACACGCGGAGCACCGCAAGCGAGGAGAGAATCGCGTCCGTCTGCTCCGCCACTCCCGGCGGAGAAACGTCGCCGCACAACTTTCCTCGAAGCGCGGGAAGCGCGGCGCCGAGCGCGGCGCGACGATCCGTCGAGCCGAACACGGCGAGCGCCTCGTCCGCATCGGCGGTGTTTTCAACCGTGGCGGCGGATCCGCCCGCACCGGAAAGCGCCGCCGGAATAGGCTCTCCTTTCGGGGTCAGCATGTACGTAAGCGTGTGCGTTCGTTCCCACAAACTGGCGACGCTCATTCGCGCACCCGCGCCCTCCTTGCCGGCTTCCGCGTCGGCGGCGGCGAGCGCAGCCGCGTACACCGCCTGCAACACGCTCGTGGTCGGGTGAAACGGACCAGCCCCACTGGCGCTGAACAGAAGCCGCGGTGGCGCAGCAGCGGCGACGGCAGCAGCGCTGGGAGGCGCCGAGGGACGGGACGCTTCGGCGGCGGAAGCGCTCGCTGACGCATCCGCGCCGGCGTTTCTGGACGGATCGACGTCTTCCACGGCATCCGCGTGAGGCACACCGTCGTCATCCTCATCCTCCATCTCCTCCGCCTCGGCGATCATCTCGTCCTCGTCGATGTCATCATCATCGTCCTCCTCATCTTCCTCCTCCTTCTCTTTTTCGTCGCCGTCGGGGTCCTTCAGACCCGAGCTTTTTCGCGTCGAGCGACGAGCGCCGGCGTCGCCCGATCCCGAAGCGCCCGCGTCGGGCGTCGCCGCGGCGCCACCCGGTTTGTGTACTCGGGGGTACAGGAAGTCCTCAATGGCGTGGAGGGTCGCGAGAGGCTCGACGAGAATGATGTTCGAGTTGTAATCGCGCAAACCCTCGCGGTTCTCCGCAGAGCGGCTGAGTCGAAGTTTGAACGGTCGCGCGAGCACGCTCAGACCGTCCCCGGCGCCGTTCGCGCTGCCCGCGTTTCGGCTCGCGCTCGGCGTCGCGCCAGTCGTAGGAGTCTTGCTGGCGCTCAGGCGCATGGGTAACGACTCGGTGACCGCGAGAGCGTCCAGGAGGCGATCCACGAGCGCGCCCATCGCGTTGGCGGGCATCTTCTCGGCGGCGGCGTGTGTGAAGCTCGAGAGCCGCGCCGCGACTGCGGCGCTCCAGGTTTCGTCCTGGGGCAGATCCGCGCCGGTGAAAAACGCGCGAAGCGCTTCGACGCCGCCGCACTCCAAGAGTTCAAACGTCGAAGCGCCGTCACCCTCCAACAAAGCGGCGACGAAATCCACCGCGATGTTCGCGGCGGCGACTGGGTCTTCACCCGCTGTGCGGAGAGGACCACACGCCGTTCGCAGACGACTCTCCGCTTCCGTTTCAGAGACGGACGCGAAGTGCGCGGCGCGCAGCGCGACGGCGCGCTCCACAGCGGCGCGACGCTGCGGGGTTTCGCTCGGTTTCTTTCCCGAACCAGCTCCCGCGAGCGCCATCCTCGCCACGATGCTCGCCGCGCTTCCAGACCCAACACCCGAGGGAACCACCTGGTCTCGAGGGGTAGTGTTTCCGGTGTTCGCGGCGTCCGTCGCGTTTTTTTTCGCCGCGGCAGCCCCCGCTGTGGTCTCTGGGTCGAAGCGCTGCGCGCACAGCGTCTCCACGGCATGCACGGTGCCTTCCTTGCGAAACGCGCGGCGGAACGTCTCCGGGAGCTTGTGCATCAGCGACTCGATCAAGTACAGCGCGACTTCCACCACGTTGTATTTCTCCTTCATCACCGAGTCACGCACTGAGGCGAGCCCGGCGAGGAAAGACGCGATCTGCCCGGGGTTCAGCGCGGCGTCGCCTTCGGCGAGCATCTCAGGCGGCGCGTGATGCATAAACTTGGCGAGCGCGGAGAGACACTGAAGCTTGACGTTCGTCCCGACCGAAGACGTCGTGACCTGCATCAGCGACGCGACGAGGTTCGCGCCGTACTCAATCAGGAGCTTAGGCTCATCCCGGAGGACAGTCTCCAGGGCGACGCCCGCGGCGGCAGTCGCCTGTGCCGCGGCATCTACCGGGTCGGTGCTTTTGCGACGCGAGGTGCTGGGGGGAGGGGGGGCGATACCCAACGCGGCGAAGGGTGCGTTTTTCGCGCACCCGCCGCTCTCCAGTCGAATAGCCGGAAGGAGTTGGTTCGCCAGCGTCGTGACCTCGAGGAGTTGATCCGCGGATACCACGGGCGACGCGGGCGACGCCGTGGATGTCGCGAGCACTTTGCACCCAGCAAGAACCGCCTTCAAGGTCGCGGCCATGCCGTTTCGCAGCAGTTCCTCGGCGACGTCAGCCGATCCCCTGCAGCACGTGCCGATCAGGCGAATCAAACCGTGATACGTCGACGGTCCAACCTGGGACGCTCCGGGAGAGATGAGCCGCGTGGCGTTGGGAATCAGCCCGTGAGCGCACATCGCCTGCAGACGTTGCGGCCGCGCGCTGAAGTTGGACGCCATGAGCGTCAAACAAGTGCACGCGCTCTCCACCAGACGCGAGTCGTCGTGCATCAGCAGGTTGGTTAGCACGGGCACAGAGTCGGACAGCTGGTCCCAGCAGTCGCTCGCCGGGAGCTGTCGGCAGATGTTTGCCGCCGTCTGCAGCGCCACACGCTGCATACCGAGAGAGAAGAAATCCAGGTAGCTCAAGCACGCCATCATTCCACCCTCACGCAGACAGCTCCCTCCATGGTCCTGCGACAGCTTCTCCAGCGCCTGCAGGGACTGCTCAGCCAGATCGATGTACTCGATGGTCAGCAGGCGGCTGCAAAACGCCGGGAGCGCCCCGTGATGAATGATGGCACCTCGTGAGTTGGGCAGGATATCCGCCATGGACGTCAGCGCTCGCGCGGCGAGGAGCATGGCATCCGGGTTGTGTTCGGCCTGCATGAGGTTCACCAACACAGGCACGAACGAGTCGACGGACAGGGTGATGAGGGACTCCTCGGAGGAGATGACGAGCACTTCGCACAACTCGTTCAGAGCCGCAATCTGACGGATATCGTCGCCTTCCGCTTTGAGACCTACTAAGATCTGCTTCAGCTTCCCACTCACGTGCCCAGCGTTGGGTAGGAGATCCTCAAGACCGCCGCCCAGACGACGCAGAAGGGCTTGCAGTCCAGTGGGGTCGTCCTCGTCGCCAGCGCCTTCCTCATCTTCGTCGCCCTCCTCATCCTCGTCCTCCTCTTCGTCGTCGATATCCTCCTCCTCCTCCTCCTCCTCCTCGTCGTCTAAGTCATCGTGATCGTACGCCTCGTCACGCATCGTCTCGAGCTCTTCACGGCTACTCATGGTTCCTCCGTCCGCGGTCGACCGCCGTCTCTTGGTCGTCTCGGTTCCGGCGCCTGTTTTCGGCTTGGCGGAACCCTTGGAAGCGCCCTTCGCCGCCTTGCCCCCTCCTCGCGAGGCACCCGCGGCTTCTTCTGGCTTGTTGGAAACCTCAGCTAGTCTATGCGTCGAGCGGCGCGAGCCTGCGGGGGTCTTCGCGGGGTCGGCTTTCGAACCCGCTCTTCGCGAAGATCCAGCTGGCCCTTGAGCAGACGCGCTGGGAGGCTCCGCAGGTCCTACGCGTGCCGCCGCCCTGGAGCTACGTGGACGGCCTCCAGCCGCGGCCGCTGACTTGGGAGTCGCAGCCGCAGACTTGGGAGTATCGACAGGAGTTGCAGTCGCGCTGGTCTTCTCCTTGCGCTGCCGCTTACCTCCCCCCGACACTGACGCGGGTGTTTGCTCTCCTTCAGCGGCTCGCTTGCGTGTTTTCATTCGCAGATCGGTCGGTAAATACGTGCTGCATAGCTTTGGCTTCTCGCGTCTCTGTTGTGGTGTACACGGGAGGTGGGTCAGGAACCGCGCGCGGCAGAATACGAGATCTTCAAAGCGCGTCGCGGTGCGGTGCGAAGATGGTGACGCAGGTATCCGGGAGTTTGGGTGTACGGGGCGAGAGAAAACGAGATCGTGGGCGTACCCGTCAAGGTTTTTCTCGTCTCGGTCGTGACGTACCGGTGGTTCCTCCTTGGGAAGCTTAGGGCTGTGTATCGGCGGTGGCACTGCGCTCGCGGGCGAGGTGGCGCTCACGGATAAGATGTGACAAAGAAAAACGACGTTCGTCTTCTTCCGTGTCTTCGTGCACGTCGGTATGACCATGCCTCGGACGTCCGAGGCAATATTCAAGCGACGACTTTTTGACCGAGCCGCCCGGATTTAACTCGTCGTTTTAACCCTAACACGAGGAAACGAGTCCCTCGCCTCTCGGCGTCGCGAAACGCTTACATATAAAGGCCCGTGCGTCATTACAAAAAGAAGCGCGGTCGAGCTATGGATGATACGGGTACGTCTGCCTCCCTGTGGTTGTCTAAGCCTCGGGCTCGGGGACGGGCACGGGCGCGGATAAAGGCAGCTCGCCCGACGCCGTGACCACCACGTCGTTCACGGGTTTGTCGCCCCGACCGGTCGGGGTCTTTTCGATTTTGCGCACCACGTCCAGGCCCTCCACGACCTGTCCGAACACCACGTGTTTCCCGTTGAGCCACGGCGTGGCCGTGGTGGTGATGAAGAACTGGCTGCCGTTGGTGTTGGGACCCGCGTTGGCCATGGATAGCACTCCGGGCCCGACGTGCGACAGCTTTTCCAGCGGGAACGCTTCGTCCGGGAACTTCCGGCCGTAGATGGAGTACCCGCCCGTGCCGTTACTTTTTTCGAAGTCCCCGCCTTGGATCATGAAGTTGGGTATGACACGGTGAAAGATGGAGTTCTTGTACCCGAACTCTCGTTCGCCAACCGCGAGCTGCCGGAAGTTCTCCACGGTTTTAGGCACCTCGTTGCCGAACAAACCAATCACCACGCGTCCCTGCGGCTCGCCGCCGATTGAAACGTCAAAGTACACTTTGTTCGTCACCTGCGCCTTGCACAGCAGGGACGCGGGGTCGCAGCTGCCGTCCGCGAGCGCGGGCGCGACCGCCGCGGCGACGGCGGCGGCGGCGGAGCCAACCAGGGCGGCGCGGCGGGACGCGACGCGCGAATGCGATTCCGACGCATCCGCGGAAGACGAAGCACACCGCACGGTTTCACGATGCGCGCGTTTGCACGAGGAACCGGCGGCGAGCTTGGCGCGCGTGCGTGACGAGAGCCTGCGAGGCGCAGGGTGAGGGTCGCAGAGGGGAATCGGGTGAGTGAAATTACGCGAGCCGTAGGAGTGAGCCGCGTGCGTGAACCGTCGGACTCGACAATGGATGCGATTGCGTGGCAGACGTGGATGGATAGCGTGCTTCAGATGATGGATGTTTTCATCGGACCAGCCGGGGTACGTACCCGGGGCGAGCGACAGCGGCGCGCGCGTGCGCGGGCGCGGAAGTGGCGACGGCAAACGCCATGTCAATCGAGTTTGGGCTGGACACCGAGTGAGTGCGCGTGACGAGTGCGCGTGAGGAGCTCTTCCGGATCTATATGACGTGGCTTTTGCGTTGACGAGATGAGCAGTAACTCGAGCGTCGGTTTTGCTGGCGAGACAAAAAGTTTTACATTTCAGCCGGCGCCGCGCCGGCGCTCACCTCACACACGTCTCTCCCTCTGGCAGTCTCACTCGGCCTCCTTCGACGCGATCGCCGCGCTTTGGCTCATCACGAACTCCGCGGCGAAAGTTTCCGCTTCCTTCACCGCGCTCCAGGCGTCCGCGGGCGGCGCCGGGGCGTCAAACGCCGGCGACGCTCTGCGCGTTTCGGTTTTTGTTTTCGTCCCCGCTGCGGACGCGCTCGTTGACGCTTGTTCCCTTGTTTCCTGCACGTCATCGCGGCTTCCGCTTACACTTGTCTCATCAACATCGCCCCCCGAATCGGCATCCGAATCACCCTCCTCCTCCCAAAGCGCGGCGGCGACGGCGGCGGCGGCGGCGGCGACCGCGGCGTCTTCGGCGTCGTCAAACGAAGCCGCGTACGCCACCGGCGCGGTTTTAGTACTCGAAGCCCCCCCGAACGATTCCAAATCGGGAATCTCCACCTCGCGTGTCGTGGGGTACCACGCAGGCTCTGCGGTGTACGCTGTGCTGCTCGCAGTGCTGGTTTTCGTCGGCGCCGGTTCAATCGCCGCCGGGTCCAAATACTTTTCGTACAGATCCGCCGGGATCGCCGGCCGCACCAGTTCCCGTCCCGGTGCCTCCGCCGCGACACCTCTTTTTTCCAACATCTCCACCATCTCCTCAGCGCGCCGGAACACGTCCGCGGCTTTGTCCTGGATCGGGCGCGGGTCGTTGAGAAGCGCGCTGACTTCTCCGGGCGCGCCCGCCGCGAGCGCGAAGAGCTCACCTTTGCTCAGCAGATCGAGGCCCCCGAGAGCCACTCTGGGGGCCATGATGGCCGCCGCGAACGGGTCCCTCACCACGCGCTCCAGCGGGGATTCACGTCGGGGGGGGAGGGTGTAGGGGATGTACGAATCGTCCTCGCCGTACGAAGACGACGCGCTCGCGGTGTCCTCCGCCGTGTTCGTCGTCGCCTGGACACCACTTGCGTCATCCGCGGAGGCACGAATCACGACAGCACCGCGACGCCGGGACGACACCGAAGACGCGCCGCGACGGGGCACGACGCGCGCGCAGGGTGCGGCTGAACAAGCCATGGTGAGCGCCACCATGATCTCAACGCACGCGATGGCACGTGCGTCGTAGCACTGCGCCCGATTCTGGAAAAACACGTCACACGAGGACACGAGCCGCAACTGCAATCGCCGCTTCTCCTCGTTCGCGCCAAATCCATGCAATAGTTTCCGACTGGCCATCCATAGGAGATGACCCGTGAATGGTGAACGCTCCCTGCGAATCCTCCCGAATCCTAGTGCTTTTGTCTCTGGGCGGCGCATCATTCGTCGTCGCGCGGCTGGTCTCTCGGCAGACGGTGCTGACGCACGTCAACATGGCGACGATGCTACTCGGCACCACCTTCGGTGTCACGTCGGCGGCGCGCGTTAGCGCGGTACGCCCTCGCGCCGGCGCTGGTGCGCGCGTTGCGCTCGATGTGAGGCACGCCGCTTCGCCGACGCGAGTTGTCGGTCTGGGCCGACGACACACGAGTCTCCGCGTCTCCATCCGCGCGTCGCTCGGCGTGGAAGGCGTCGTGGATGAGAAACCGGAAACGGACGTCCCCTCCATGGACGCACAGGCTTCGGTGAGCCGCGATGAGGCGTGGAAGCAGGTGCGTCCCGTCCCCACTCGGAAGGTGCAAAAGATATCGCCAACCTGGCGCGAGTTTTCGAAGTTTGCGCACCACGACTGACCACCCGAGAGTCCTCCATCCCCTGTCCCACGCAGTTCGGGCTTCACGCAACTCTCGTCGTTGGCGTCACTGCGCTCGCGCTGGCCTTCCCTTGTGCGTTCCCGTCCCACGAAACACCCACCCCGGCTTCGCTCGGAGGAGGCGGTCTCAAAGTCGAACGCGTTTTCTACCCGCCTCGAACCGCCGTTTTCAATCAACGCGATTTTTGAAGAGTTCGAGATTTGGAGATTTCCATCGTCGTCGCTTCGCACGCTCACCGTCTGTCTCTCCCATCTCCACAGGCGCGTCTTTAGCGGCGGCGAAGGCGAAGAGCGTGGCGGCGGTTGCAGGTCCGATTCCATTCCTGCCCTTCACGCATAACCAGATCCTGCGAGCGGTTAACTTAGGTTCCCTACCCGCGTGGGCGTCCATGGTGCTTCTTCCGCGGTGGCGGCACACGAAGAAAATAACCCTCGCGGTGGCGGTGGCGTACTCACTGCTGTACGCCACCCTGGCGTACGTGTTGTTCTCCGACTCCGTGCTGAGTTTGGATCTCAAATCCCTAACCACCGCGGAAGGCATTTCGCGGATATTCTCCGACTCCACCGCCGTGCTCGCGGGGTGGGCGCACTTCATCGTTTTCGATTTGTTCACCGCGAGGTTCTTTGTAGAAGACTCAGCGCGCGTCGGGATCCCGCACATAGCCGTGGTGCCGTGCATTTTGGGGTGCATGTTCTTCGGACCGGTAGGGTTACTAACCTACATCGGCGTGAAGAAAGCACATGCGGTGCTCAGGGACCGGGACGCGAGCGCGCCGAAGACGTACTCGTTTTGAGAACGAGAAAGACGAGAGAGAAGAAAAAGCGGGGACGCGACGCACGGCGTGGGAACCAGGCAAATAGACTTAGCAAGACAAGCGAGCGCGCGTAAGAACAAGAATTTAATCAGCGCAATAGAAAGACATCGTATAACTAACATCTCGTACCCTACACGGAAGGCTGGAGACGTCGAGCAGATGCGGTGGCGGAATAAATATTGACTTGAGCATCACCCCCGTGGCACCTTCGGAGGCATCCTGGGCGCCAAAAGATGTGTTTCCCCGCGGGGACTCGAACCCCGGAAGGCCGGGTGAAAGCCGACACTGATAACCACTACATCACGTCTCCCTGGTGAAACCCAGCACGGGGAGCGCGGGTGATGAGACAATTATTTTTTGTTCTATCTTAAAACAAAACGTTCACGTCTACCACAGCCCCTGAACAAACACCTTCATGGATCCAGCCCACGCGCGGGTGTTGTCACTTCATGGGGCAGCCGTTCGCTTTTGCCCACTTCCACACCTTGAGTTGCCTGCGCTTTGTCGCGTGTGAGCACGTCCTCCTGTCCCACGGGCAGCCGTTCGAGTGCGCCCACTGCAGCGTCTCGAGGTGCCCGCCCTCCGCCGCGGACTCGCACGTCTCCTCGTTCCAGGGGCAGCCGTTCGCGCGCAACCACTGCAGCACCTCGAGGTGTCCTTCTCTCGCCGCCCACGCGCACGTCTTCTTGTCAAACGGGCAGCCGTTCGAGTGCGCCCACCGCAGTATCTCGAGGTGCCCGCCTCCCGCCGCCAATCTGCAGGTGTTCTCGTCCCACGGGAAGTCATTCTCGCGCAACCACTTTAGTATTCGAGTTGTCCCTCCTTCGCCGCCCAAACGCACAACCTATCGGAGTCGTCATCCAGGTCACCTCGCTGATGCATAAGTTGCAGCCCGATTGGGTCTCCGAACTCTATGGCTTTCTCAGCTCCCAGTTCGTACACTTTACGCCCCGTCGCCGCCACCGCATCGCGCATCTCACGACTCACCGCTCGGAGCCGTGCGAGATCTGAGGGATCGGGCAGATTGCGCGAACTCAGGACGTGCGTAATGAGGATGTGGACTGGCAGAGCCGCGAAGGCGGCGCCAGCATCACGCTGGTGCGCGATATTACTAAAGTCAGGAGTGTTGGGGTGGGATGTCGGCATGCTGCGTCGTTGCGCGGGCGAGTGTGACTTGAGACGCGTTTCGTCGCTTCCGAGAAAAGGCGTTTTTTTTTAAATTAAAAGTCTGAAAATAAATTCACTTCTCGCTTCCTTCTCGACACCAAAACGCTCAAGGACGCGCGACGGCGCCGTCAACCACAACCTGCGCCGCGTCACAAACCGCCGTGACGAGCGGCGATGTCGCGACTTGGAACACGTCAGTCGAGGTGGGGAGGCTGTCCGGCCGGCAGCAAAAAGGCAAAAACATTTTCGCAAAAAGTGTGAGTTTTTGTTTGCGCGCGTCTGTGCTCGATAAGCTTCACTGCTTCAGGCTCAATTTTGACCGGCATGGCGGTTTCGAAGGGGGCTTCACCGAGGCGGTCAAGATGCAAAAACGGGCTGGCAGATATGCCATGCATCGAACCGCCGACGCAACAAACGTCAAAATTTTGGACATCGTTTTTCCAAAAATGATTTCCCAAGATTGAGCTTCACCCATGCGACAGTGCGATGCTCACGGAGGCACTGATGGATGCAAAAACTGATGGATGCAAAAGATGTGTTTCCCCGCGGGGATTCGAACCCCGGTATGCCACGTGAGAGGCGACTATGCTAACCAACTACATCACGGGGAACACAGGCGCAACTTCCGTAAAGTTGTTGCGGTCTGTATTTCAGCCAGGAGTTAACCGGCTTGGTGGCGATTTTCGAATCTGTCTCTCCATTAGGAGAGGCGGTTTGAGCAGCAGTCCACGGAAAGAAGGCTTATAACCACAGATAAAAAATATACAATCTCAGAGCTTATTTAGTCGGCGAAAAACGCAAATCCTTACGACTCAAGATCGAGGGGTTAAACGTGCCATATACACTCTAGGGAAAAACAAAACTGAGAAGCCCAAGGGGCGAAGCAACGACACTTCCCGACACTCCAACACCGCGCCGTGCTGTCCCCTCTCCACGCTCTTCTCCCGCGAAGACACCACACCACGCCTTCTCTGCGTCTCACACGAGTCTCTCACGAAATACGCACCATGCGCTCGCTGAACTGGAACACGCGAACCGTCGCGGTCGCCGCGCTGGTACTCGCCGTCGCGTCACACCTTCCTCACGTCGCACTCGCCTCGGGAGACCCGGAGGTGGTTGACGGCGTCGAGCCTACCCACGAAGGCTCCACCGCGTTCATCATGGGAGATGTCGCCACGCTCCTTGACGTGAAAGACATGCAAGAAACCGACTCAGCCGCTCCGGACGAGCTCGCGAAAGGGTGGGAGGACGCCTTGGAAGTCTCAACGCAGCCTCGTAGGTTCGACTTTGTTTTCACCTCGCCTCGCCGCGCGGTGGAAACCATGTTCCCCATGTCTTGGGACGTCCCCCTGACGCCTTCCACGATGATCACGTCCGTGCCGCGACGGAGCTTACGACCGTGCCATCACGGCGGTGATGACATGATGCGATACGCTGATCTGTTTTCCCTGACCCGCGCGCGCGACGAAACCGACGACGCTCCGTGGTTGCGTCCGTCCATGGCGTTCACCACCACGAACACGAAAACGCTCACCACCTGGGTCGTGTGCGTTGACGTCATCGCGCTTCTAGTCACCGTCGTCGCGCTGGTGATCATTACCGTCCTCGCCATGCTTCTCCTCGATCTGTGCATGTGCTGTTTCGGAGTGCGGGACGGAGACGACGAGGACGGACCGGAAACCGCGGACGCGTCGACGGAAACGCTTCTCCCGTTGACGGATTCGCGTACGGAGAAACAAAAACAATTCGCGGAAGACGAATTGCTGGTTACACACCAATGCTGAACACTACCTCTCCGTCGCTGCTGAACACGCGATGTGCGTACCGCCGCTTGAAACAAACGCGCCTACGGTGCGTTCCGGGAGGTGAGAAAATAAGATCGAAAGAACGTGAATCGAGAACAGACGAAAGAACGCAAACAGAGAGACTGAAATTGGACGTAATAGTACGGACGTAGAGACTGAGATTGGATGTAATACGGATGTAGAGATACGGATGTAGAGACTGAGGTTGGATGTAATTGGATGCATAAATTGGATCTCCATACAAAACAACGCTCATCATCATCATCATCCCTCCTTCTTTCTATTGCTGCAGAAGCCGTTCCGCGATGAACATGTCTTCCGGCGTGGTGACTTTGATGTTGACGTACGACCCTTCCGTGATCTGCACGCGTCCCCCCATGAACTCCACGATTGACACGTCGTCGGTGACTTCGTACCCTTTTTCGTTGACCAGCGCGAACCCGCGTTTCAGTAAATCGGGCTTGATCACCTGCGGCGTTTGCATTTCCCACAGTTTGCTTCGGTCCAAGGTCTTGGCGATTGATAAATCGTCGTTCACCTCCTTCACCGTTGCTTTGCACGGCACCGCTAAGACCGCGGCGCCGTGCGTCATGGCGTCTACGAAACACCGCGCCGCGTCTTTCACGTCGGTCAGGGGACGCGCGCTGTCGTGGATCGCGGCAAGCGCGGCGCCGTCGCGAACGGCGGACAAGCCGTTGAACACCGAATCCTGACGTTCCTTGCCGGGCAGCGCGAAAATCACGGGCTTGGGCACTTTACAGTTCTCGAACACGTCCCGGTACGACGGGTCGCACACCACCACGATCTCCCCCACCTCGTCCATCTCCGCGAACTTCTGGAAGCTGTACAGCGCGATGGGCGTGCCGAGCAGGGGCAGGTACTGTTTCGGCATGTCAGCGCCCATGCGCTTACCCACGCCGCCCGCGAGCAGAACCAGCGACACGCTGCCTTTCTCCACCGAGGCAGCGGCGACGCAGCGCATCGCGCGACGGCTGGTCGTCGCGCGGCGACGGGAAGCGGTGAACAGCGACTGGGCGGGGGTCGCCAGCGATGCGGAGACGGCAGCCATCGTGATTGTTTTTGTAAGAGAAAAAACGACAATCGGGAGGCGCGTGATCTGCTCGCGTGCAGGCAGAAGATGAAGTGCTGAACTCAAAGTTCGGGAGCACGTACGTGTGGCGTTGCCAAGTCAGAAACCTTCGGTGCGCGTGCGGTTGTGTCCTCGTGACGGAGCCAGACCGAAGGAAACACGATTGCCAACTGTGTGATCCGATTTTATCCAGTTTCGGGAAAGTTTGGAGCTGCCGAGGAAAGCGCTTCGAAGCGCCGGCGCCCCACTTCTCGTGCGCACGCGGCTAAGTACCGCCCTCGCCGTTGTCGACACCCTTGTGTACATCCGGACCAAGCTCGTTCCCCGAGAGAGAACCCGGACGGAGTAGTCCCACCGCGATGGCTGCTTTTTCGACGTGTGCGCGCGTCGCTAACCTGGTTGCGACGAACGCCTCGGCATCTGTGTCGTCCCAACGCCGCACGCAACGCGTGTCTGCCCACGGTGTTCACGATCGTCGCACCACGCGTTCCCGCCACGCCATCCGCGTGCGTGCCTCGGATGATGACGACGCGGAGGGAGCCAAAAAGAAGACGCCGTCCACAAATCAGATGCTCGTGTTCGTGCCACCGCATCCCCTAATCAACCATTGGCTGGCAGTCGCGCGCAACGTGCAGACCCCGCCGCCGATCTTCCGCAGCACACTAGCCGAGATCGGCCGCTTGCTGATTTACGAGTGCGCGCGTGACTGGCTCCCCACGATCCAGGGCGTGGTCGAGGGCCCGATGGCGAACGCGAACGTGGAGATGGTGGACACGTCGCAACCAATCGCGGTGGTGCCCATTCTCCGCGCCGGTCTCGTGCTTCTGGAAGAAGCCAAGACAGTGCTTCCCGCAACGAACACGTACCACCTCGGGTTCGTGAGAGACGAAACGACGTTGGAGGCGAAGATGTACTTGAACAAACTCCCCACGAAATTCGTTGAGGGGCAGCGCATTCTTATTTCCGACCCGATGCTCGCCACCGGAGGCACGATGGTGAAAGCGATCGACGAGTGCGTGGCGCGCGGCGCGGACGTCAAGAACATCCGCGTGGTGTGCGTCGTGACGTGCCCGCCCGCGTTGACGGTTCTGTCGGACAAGTACCCCGGGCTGCGCCTATACGCCGCGATGATCGACGAGGAACTCAACGACGACGGGTACATCATGCCGGGCCTGGGCGACGCGGGGGACCGGGCGTTTGGGACGGAGTGAGTTTTCTGTTTTCTGTTTCACAAAAATACGCGGAGAGAGATGACGACGACGACGCGCGCGCGGGTGTTCCGGTACTCGGTACACGGAACGAACGCGCGCGCGGTAGTGTTGGTATAACAACAAATACAAATGATGATACACAGTCATGGCACCTTGCCCGTGACTTTTTGAATTTTTATCCTCGGAACCTGACTTTAATTCAACCCGCCCAAACCGCTGGCGAGCGAATACGCGGGGAACACGATGTTCGGGAACTTCTTCGCCAAATTAACAAACTCTTCGTACGAGATATTCCCGTCTCCGTCCGCGTCGCACTGTTTCATGAGCCACTCTGTTTTCCGATCAAGCTGTTTCGCGGACGCCATGTTCGTGGCCTTGACGATCTTCTTAAGCTCCTCCGCGTCGATCGTGCCGCTGCCGTCCAGGTCGAAAACCTGAAACGCGAACTTCACCTTGTCCTCGCGCGCGCTCCCTCCCACGTTGGACAAACCCACCACGAACTCCTTCAAGTCGATTGTGCCGTTTTTGTCCGTGTCGAACATCCCGAATAAACGCTCCACGAACGGCGACCGCTCCACCCGCAGTAAACGGCAAAACTCGTTGATGTCGACTTGTCCGCTTTTGTCCGTGTCGATGCTTAGGAACTGCTTGTACACTTTTTTCAGCGCGTCGTTATCAAGGCCGTGTTGTCTTTGAAACGACTCCATGTCCGCGATGGGGTTGCCCCCGGGAGGTGGCAGATCCGCGCCGAAAGCACCCCCCGCCGGCGCGCCCCCGCCCCCGCCCCTGCCCCCGGGCACGTTCGCCGGCGGCGGCATCCCTTGAAACGTGCTGATGAGCTTGAAAAACTCCTCGAAGCTCACCTGCCCATCACCGTCCAGGTCCGCCATGAGAATCATCTCATCCACCTCATCGTCGGTGGCTTTCTCTCCCATGCTCTGTAAGATGTGCGCGATCTCGGCCGCGCCCACGTACCCGTTCTTGTCCAGGTCGAACTCGCGGAACGCCTCTTTGACCTCATCCGCGGTCAAAGCCACGCCCGGGGCTCCGCCCCTATCGCCCATCGGTGAGCCACCGCCCGGACCCATGCCAAAATCGGGGCCGCCCTGCTTCCCGCTGAACATTTTGCCGAACATCGCGCCTCGCGACTCTGCCGCAAAGTGCCGCGCGCGGTGTTCTCTGGCCGAGGCAACAACGGGGCGAACGCGCGTGGTGCCGTCGGTGTTATAAGAAGGAATAATTGAGGAAAATCTTGTTCGACACGCCGTCGCCTTCCCCGGCACTGTGTTCTCGCGCCATCGTGAAACGGGGTCACACGGAAGTGCTTGCCCCCGAGTCTCACAGCGCAAAGTTTCGCTCAGCATCGTGACGTCAACCCGCGGCTTTGAGCTACCATGGGTTCCGACGCCCGCTCGCGGAGACTTTTCCTTCTCGCGGTGACGACCAGCATGGTTCTCGGCGTCTTTTCGGCTGAGGCGGACGTCACGCCGTCCCCGGCTGATTTCGGCGCGCGCCGTTCGTCCGCGATTTTCCGCGGTCTCCTCGGCGACGACACCGGAGGCATCCCGTTCGACCTCCTGGATCTCCTCGCCGCGATGCCAATCGAAATACAGCGCCAGATGTTGAGGGAGTTTGGGCAAGAGATGGTGGACCAAGGCAAGGCGAACTGTAACATCTTCGGCGGCGTTTCTTCGTGCCAGGCTTTGAGCGCGAGCTCGGCGTACCACAATTCGTGCCCTAACTACCCGCTCACCGTGGACTGTGCGTTTTATCACGGCAGCATGATGGAGATCGACGACGACCCGACGAAGGATTTGCGCGACGAAGCGGTGAGGGTCGACCCGAACTCCGCGACGTGTGTTTCGTGCGAGGACAACTTGGGTGAACTGTACTGCGCGCAAGCGGTTCCGAAGTGCGGCACGTTCCAGACGCACGTCGAGATGGTGTTCCTTCCCCTTCTGGAAGACGTGGCGAGGGCGAAACAACACGGTGGGGACTATCAGCCCGCGATTGAGCGCTTGTTACCGCGCATCGCGAACGCAACCGGGTTGGTGTCGCCGTGCAAGGAGTACTGCGCGGCCGTGACCGCGTCGTGCGCGTGCGGCCGTGAGTTGTTGTTCGGCGCGGCGGTTGACATGCTGGAGAAGGCGCAGACAGCGAACATAGCCAGTGGCCTCCCGCAACTCCCCGCCGGGACCTTCGAACAGATATTCTCACAGTTCCGCGACACGCCGCTGTGCGACATGTACCAGCCAAGCGGCACGCCCGGGTTCATCGGACACTGCCCTGATGTGCAAACGCCGCTTTCGAACGCCTCCTGTGACTGGTGTCCCGGCGGCGCCGGCCGCCCGGATGCCACCTTGCCGACTTTCGTGGAGGAGTACCTCGCGGACGCGCTGGTGAACGGGATGCTGGGGTGGCTGATTGGCCCGGAGGGGTTGTTGAAAGACGCCGACTTCTTCGCCGACGGCGACGGCGACTACGAGTTCACGCACAAACACGGAGAGGCAGGGCAACCGGGTGCGAGTCACCACCGCGATCACGGCCACCACGGCAGCGGGCCGAGCCCTGGGGCGATCGCGGTGCGCTGGGTGCTCGCGCTAGGTCTGGTAGCGGCGGGCGGGTACGGCGGGTTCGCGTGGTATGAAAAAAAACGCCTCGGCGGGGAGCATTTCTTTGGACAAAGCGCGCGCGGCGCGTACGCCCCCATGCGCGGCTTCGCCGACCCCGAGTTTGACGATTTCGAATCGCAGCTGGACGTACGCGCGGTACCGCTAGGACAATAACGAACAGAAGGCGCAGCTTGAATTGAGTAGCAGGGAGAGTGTAGTCTTGTAAATTAACAACCGCTGCCTTTGGGTGTGTCCTTTTTTTGTTTTTTTTTGGTTTCTCAAAATTGTGAGCGTGCGCATCGCCATTTCTCTCCTCATTCTTTTTGATTGCTCGATCCGTCCTAGGGTGTTCGTCTTTGGTGGTGGACCGCGGCGCTTTCGAGCAGTCCCCCCCGCGCAACCCCGCGGTCCGGCAGCTCGCTCCGCGTGTTACGCAAATTCCGGAGTGTTCGAGGGAGATGGCTGCCGAAGTAGTGGTGCGTGCCCGCCCTCCCGTCCGCTTCGCATTTCGTGCGCCCAAACGTGCTGGGTGAATCGGAACGCAAACTGAACTAACACCGATGTCCTTCTCAACCTGCAGGAACCGCCGAACGAGAATGTCGCGGAGATCAGGAACTCCGCGTTCATTCCCTTGGGCATGAACTTCATCAAGGTACGTGAACGACGCGACGACATCACGCTTTGAAGTTCCGTGTCTCCCTCGACCGTCTTAACTCACACCGCCTTATTTTCTCGATTCTCGCGCGCAAACCCACGCAGGAGCTCGCCCTGGAGCTGATGCCCGAGACCGAGAAGGACGGCTTGAACGACTTCATGCGCATGGTTCGGCTTTTGTTTCACTTCGAGTGCCTCGATGAGCGGGACAAGCTGAAGCGCAACTTCGATTTAGTCACCGCGGCGCAGGAACAGAACGACGCGCTCGTCGCGCTGACGGAGTCGCAACTCTCGCCGCAGGAGTTTCAAGATTTGAGCGTCGATTTCGTGACCGATTTCTGCGGGCTCATGGCGGATGCGAACTTCTCCCTGCTCACGCAGAACGAGTGGGAACTCGCAAAGGCGGAGAATTTCATGTTCAACTTGCCAATTGAAATCGCGTGGGAGAAGTTCGACAAGGAGTTGCTGGGCGCGTTGTTGCGGCAAAATCCGGCGCTAAGCGCGGGGCTGACGCAATTCGCGGAGAGCGCATTGCTTTTCAAGCGCGGGAACGGCGTGGCGAAGGTAAGTATTTCCCACTCACCACATTCCGCCTCCCTGATTGCCCATACGAGACTGACACTTTCCTTTTTATCGTATCAGGCGAGCGGGATGTTCATCGCGGAGAAAATAGACATGCTCCTCGAGATGCTGCTAATGGAACCCTTGCTGGCGTTTATTGGGAAGCCCAAGCCAATTATTGCCGATATCAACCAAGGCTTGCCGTCGCAGAAACGAAAAGGAGACCCAACAAAACTCGGCGCGGACGGCGCGATGGCGCAGGAAAGGCACGACGTGAGCGTCGTGGAGCGCCGAACCCTACGCCGGCTCCTGCCCTCCGCTTTTTCCGTTTTGCGAAACTTTTTCGCAAACCATGAACTCCAGGAACCCACGTTCAAGGAGGTTGTTATTTTGTACCGCATGGCCAAGCCCACCGAGGGTTGCAAGCCCGGGCCGGGCGGCGCCGGGGCGCTTGTTTTGAAATCCTTCCGCGACATCCCGATGGCGGACATGGAGATGATTTTCCCTGAAATAAACATCCGGGTTCGGTTCAGGGACATGCTGATCAACGTGAGTCTGGCGGTGGTGGCGCTTGTTACGTTCGCGTGGACCCTGCTCACGGGCGTGGAGTGGACCAAGGAAATCATAACCCTAATCACCGTGCTTTTCGGGAAGGTGGCGCAGAGCGCCGCGGCGCTGATGGCGGCGCAGACGCGCTACGCCGGCGCCATGGCGCGGGCGATTCAAAGCAAAAGCGACAACTCGCAGGTGGGTATGTTGATGCACCTCATGGCCTCGATGGAGGACCAGGAGTGCAAAGAAATGATCTTGGCGTTCTGCGTGCTGTCCGGGAACGGCAAGAGCATGACGTTAAAGGAAATCGACACGAAGTGCGAGACGCTTCTTTGGAAGAGGTTCGGGTTGCGGGTTGATTTCGACGTGGAGGGCGCAGTGGTGAAGCTTTTGCGGGAAGGCCTTGTGGAGCAACGCGCGGGGGTTTTGTACACGGCGACGCCGCTTCCACAGGCGCTGCAGCGCCTGGACACGAAGTGGGACAACCTGTTCACGTACACGGACGACGGCGGTGCCGCGAAAGGCGCGGAGCTGGTCATGCGCGAAGGCGACGCGCGGAAAACGCGGTTCCAAACCGTGGAGCAGTCACTAAGCGAGACGCTCGCCAAAACCGACGCCGAGCGCGCGGCGGTGGTGGGCAAGCTCAAGGCGCAGCAGGACGAAATCGCGGAAAAAATCAAAACGCTGGAGGGAGCCATGGGGAGCTATAAATGGCGCACGGGGTGATGTGGTGTGACTTCGGGTCAACTCGTGGTTCGTCAGCGTGAGAGATTTCAAATTCTAGAAATTATTAAGCGTCGTCGTCCGCGTCGTCGTCGTCGTCATCCCCTTCCTCCTCGTCATCCTCGCCTTCCCCGTCATCCGGATCCCCCGGTTTGGATTCGGCCGCTTTTCGTTTTTTGTCCTCCCTCTCGCTTCTCTGCGCCGTTTTCGCCGCGGCGTTCTTTTTGAAACCTGCGAGGGCGAGGAGAGGCGTGGTTCGTCAGCGCTTTTTTTTTTTTCACTGTTTTAAAAACTCGGTAGGCGGAGTGGGCACACCGGAAAAAATGATGCGAGATGCGTGTCAGTGCGTCGTACCTTCCAGCGACTGCTTCAGCGGTTCCGTGAACTCGCCGAACTCCAGCTCTTCTATCGCCCTGAACACGTCGTCCACGCTTATTGTCTGCCTCTTCCCGTCGCGGCAGATGTCGTTCGCGGTGGCGGTGAGGTAATGGATGAAGATCTTCGCGGACTCGTTGAACGCCCCGAGCGCTTCCTTCTGTACGTTCCCTTCCTGCGTCTTACCCTTGGCGTCAGGGCCGAGGCCAGCCATGAGCTCATTCAGCTTGTGCTTGACAAGCCGTTTGATGTGCGCCGCGGGGAGGGTGTCGTCGGACATCGGAAACGGCTCGGAGCGACGAGCGCGGAGCGATGTGTTCCAGGCTGAGCAAAGACGAATCCCAGGACGAGTGGAATTTTGATCCCGCGGTCGAGATGTTTGAAAAACGAAGGCACTCGAAACCCGCGAAGAACTCGCGGCGGAGTACCTAGGTCTCCGGGCGACGCGCGGCACCTCAGAACGCGAACGCGCATACCCACGTGCGAGCGTGTGTTCGAGAACTCGAAGCATCGTCTCGAGGGGCTCCTCGACGCCGTGAGGTTCGCGTGGTCTTTTGCTCTTTGGGGCGAATTTGCCGAGAAAAGCCGTTGGTGAAGCAACGATTGTTACAGACGCGAGCGCTCCTCGCAGCTTCCTTTCACCACTCAGATGGCGCACAGACTCGAGGGACCGAGGAGACCGCACACGATGTCTCGTGTCTCCACGCGTACCCTCGCGTTGGTGCTTTCGCTGGGTGTGTTGACGTCCGGCGTTCACGCGCAGACCAAGCCCGATGACGCGGTCGGGACCAACGCACTTGACGCGTACCCCATCAGCACCGCGGATTGGAGCGCCGTTCTCGCAGCCCCGGTGGCGACCGTCGTCGCGGTCACCACCGCCGGGTCATGCGTGTGCGACCTCACCGAAGGCGCCTGCGACGGCAACTGCTGCTGTGATACAGACTGCTCGGTACGTTCTTTTCCGCGGCGTCGCGTCGACCATCGAGTCGTTTCGTATCTGATTTAAATGTCCTCTCGATTGCACGCTCACCCTTCTCCGCCCGCCCTGTATCCCCCACGCCTCATCGCAGGCCACCGAGAAATCGCTGTTCACCGCACGCTCGGATGACACCACGCTCACGGTGTGCCTAGACGAAGGTCCCGCTCCGCCTTCCCTGGATTACTGCGTCCCGGCCAGCGCGGTGTCCAGCGTGAACCTCGAGTCGAGCAGCACGTTGAGCATCGTGACGAACAACCAGGCGTCCATGTCCTTCCTCTCGCAACAGCTGTGCATCGTGGACAGCAACAGCGCTGAGCTGGGAAAGTATTTCACGAACCCAGGGTTCGCCACCACGGATGCTCTCGCCACGGCTCGGTCGAGGGAGATTGGCAAGTTCTTCATCCCCGACCCCACCGCGGTCGCGGCGGCGGCGGCCGCGAAAGCCGCCGCCGACGCGTCGAGCCCATACCGCGTCAACGACACGATCGCCGCTACGGGTGCGCCCGGGAACGTGTTCATGCTTCCCGGGAAGACCTTTTCCGGGGCTTGCGGGTACACCAACGTGGTTGGGTTCGGCTTGAATTTACCCTCGGCGATTGACGAAGACGCGGCAGAGTGCGACGTTAACCTCGCGAACGTCGCCAGCGCGTGCGTCGCGTCGACGTTGAACTCCGCAAACCTGATCAACTCCCTTCGAATCGCAAACACCAAAGGAAGTGCGCCGACGTTACTGGTACCCACGGTGAGCTCCATGAAGTACCGCTCGCGCGTGGGCGGGAACGAGCAGGTGTTGACGGCGGTTGCCGGCACCACGTCCCCGGCGGCGGTTTGGGACGACACTAACAAAATTTGCACCTTCGCAGTCGCGGAAGCGCACTTCACCATCACGCACGACGGCTCGGGAACTATCTCCGCGGTGAGCGCCGATCTCGTGTACGTCGACGCGTTATTACCTGGCGGCGTGCAGGATGTCGCGAACATCGCCGCCGGCGTGGATGCATCTGCCGCCCCCAACTCGCTGCGACAAAAGTTCTCCGTGGAGTTTGTCAAATCCGGCGTCGCCGCGGTTCCCAAAAGCGGAGCCCCGGGCTACATCGTGGGCGCGCCGTTGATGGCAGGTACCGTGGCCACGGACCCGTCCGTGACGAGCTCCAAAACAGCGGTGGCGCGCCTCACGGACGGGCTCCCTATTCCCGGCGCCGGCCTGGACGGCCACTGCGGCACCAACTACAACTCCGCCGTGCGGTTCGGCATGTCCCAGTCCTCATCCTGCGCGGTGCCCATGACCAAAACCGGCTTAGCCGCGTTCTGCCAAGGCACGAGCTCGAGCGGTACCATCGACGCGTACATGAACGTCGTGGCCACCACGGCGGCAGCGGACGGGGTCGCGCCCAGCGCGGTGGTGCCCTCTACCGGCGCGACGAGCGCGCCCCTCCCCGTGCAGCTCACGGGCGGTTTGTACTACTCCGTCCTGGACGCCACTTTGAGCCTTTCCGCGAAAACCGCGGTCGTCGCAGGTTGGGCGGACGCGTCTTACCTGAACGTGGCGGACTGGAAGTCGTGCTCCACCACGGACACCTCGGACTGCGCCACCGCGCTCACGGCGCTCGCCGCGCCGACGACGGCGATGTCGTGGGACGCGTCGACGTCGACGTGCAGCGACGTCGTGGTCGGCGTTAACCTCGACGTGCTCACCGCGAAAGTGGGTACCATGGATAACCCCCAGTCGCGCGTTTCGCGCATTGAAGCGAAATGGGAGACCGCCTCTTGGACGTTTGTGGACCCGTACGCCTCCGCGAGCACCCGTCAGGATTTCATGCTCACGTCGACCGTGCGTTTCGTCGAGATGGAACAGGCGTCAGCGGAGGGCGTGACGCCGGCGACGCCGCCCATTTTCCCGTCCCTTCCCGCGGACGTGTTTTACCCGTTCGTCAGCGCGGGGCCGGCGGGTGGAAGAGCGGCGGCATCCACAGCCTGGTGGGTCGCGGCGGTGGTCGCGTTCGTCGCGGCGGCGGCGACGACGCGTCAAGAGTGGTAGAGAAAACGTTTAAAATAATTACAGGAGGTTAAAGATTCTAAAAGTCGTCACAACGTCTATTCCTCGCCTGGCTTGCCTCCTGGAACCAGCAACGCGATGTTGTTGCCGTTGAGCAGGATCTGATCGAGTTTCGCCACGACCTTGCTCCCCTCGGGCGTCATCTCACTGCGAAAGGAAAGAAAAGGCGAAGGGCGCAGCGGTCAGACACGATGCCACACTGCCATGTGATGAGAGAAAGAAAAGAAAATTCACCGCTCGGCGCGCGCGATCGATCGCTCGTCAAACGTGGAGAGAGGACCGCGTGAGAAGCCCAGTGGGAGAGAAAAAAGGTAACACGCACTATTCCACTACGTCTTCCAGCACCATGTTGACGTACACGTCGAACCCCCGGAGCGTTCCCACCATCTCTTTGTCCGATTTCATGATGATCCAGATGCGCGACCCCACGCACCGATCCACGAGCTCGGAAGGAAGCAGCTGACTAGGGTTGGTGGCCATGGCCTTGGTGGGGAGGGCTGCCATGTTCGCCGCGCGTCACCTGGGTAGATTCGCGTTACGTGCAAAGCCACGTCGAGTCGAGAAGCGGCGCGCGTGGGTATGTCGATGGGGCTGGAGGGTTTTCGACTGCCGAGGCTGACGAAGTTACGAAGGACGGATGCACCCCATTTTAACCCAAACCCATGCATGTCAAGACGGCATCAATTTCGCCAAGGAACGCACGCCTCTAGACGAGAAGCCTTCTTCAAGGTCGAGCCCGACCCCTTTATTGTTAAGTTTTGCTGCTATTGTTGTGTTAATGAAAATGGATCTACGGTCCTCGGCTGTCTTGTCTTTCCGTGCCTGCTCAGGCGCTGGCCCCGGCCGCCCCCGCGGCCGCGCCCACCTTGCACGCCTGGAAGCCAGCTTCGAGTTCCGCTCGGTCCAGCTCCTTCCCGATGAACACGAGCCGCGACGTGCGCGCTTCGCCGTCGTTCCACGGGCGATCCGGCATGCCTTCGAACAGCGCGTGCACGCCTTGGAACACGTATCTGTCGTCGCATCCCTCGATCGCGAGCACGCCCTTCATGCGGAACAAGTCTTGCCACCTGTCGTTCAGCAGCATGCCGAGCCAATCGTTCACCTTGTCCAGGTCCACTTCGCCGTCCATCACCAAACTCACGCTCGTCACCGCGTCGTCGTGCACGTGATGGCTGTGGCTGTGGCCGTGGTCGCCGCACACGTCGCACTCCGCTTCCGCCGCCGCGGCGTCACCGTGCGAGTGCGAGTGGCTCGGGTCATCACACTTAGCATCTTCACACTTTTCCTCACCGTGCGAGTGCGAGTGGCTCGGGTCATCACACTCAGGCTCTTCACACTTTTCCTCCCCGTGCCCGTGCGAGTGCGAGTGCTCAGCCTTCGGGGGCTCGATGACGTCCTGCACGCGGTCGAGGTCGAATCCGCCGATGCCGAGCACGAAATCGAGATCCACCACGGCGTGTTCGGCGCGCTGAATCGTCGCGAGGTTGTTGATGGTGCGCACGCGCGCCTCCACGGAGCGAAGTTCCGCTTCAGTCACAAGATCAGTTTTGTTCATCACGATACGGTCAGCGAACGCGACTTGCTCCAGGGCTTCGTTGACCACCCCTTCCGGCTTCACTTCGTCGAGGTGCATCATCGTGTACTTGGAATCTACCAACGTCACCACGCCGTCCAGGCGAAGGGTGTCTAGAAGGTCAGGCTCGAGGTAAAAGGTCTGGATGATGGGCGCGGGGTTTGCTAAACCAGTGGTTTCGATGAGGATGTGATCGAATTGGCCTTTCTTGTCCGTCACGAGCTTGCCGAGCATGTCCACCAAGTCGCCGCGAACGGTGCAGCACATGCATCCGTTGTTCAGCAGCAGGAGGTTCTCCTCCGCGTCGTCTTGGAACACCACGAGTTCGCTGTCGATGTCAATCTCGCCGAACTCGTTCTCGATGACCACGATTCGCTTGCCGTGGTCACCTTTCAAGATGTGGTTCAGTAACGTGGTCTTTCCGGACCTTCGCGTGGAGAAACGGGGGTGGAAGGGTTAGGAACGGAATGGAAAGTGGAAACACCTTAGGGTTTTTTCGCACTCGGGCCGTCCCAACCGTCGCGGTGGTCTCGACAGTAACGGGGTGAGGACGGACGCGCGCGTGACACATTCGGAGAACATACCCGAGGAAGCCGGTAAGCACCGTGACTGGGACGCGCTTGTCCTTGACCGCCTCGGCGCCAGCCGCGGCGCAGGAGACGTTGAGACGGCAGCCGGCACGCGCGGGGCGAAATCCACGCGCATGCTGGGCACCCTTCGCGGCGCGGTGGCAGCGGAGCGAAGGGAGAGTGGAACCTCCTTGAAGCAAAGCCGTAGACATGATTATTCGGACACGACTGATCGAGAGCTTCGGCGGGAGCCTCGGTGTTGTGGCGACGAAGCACTTACGGAGAACGATGAAGTAGTTGCTCGATTCAATGCGCTATCCGCGTCAGAAAGAAAAGCGCACTTTGTGTTATTTCACATCAATCATGTCGTCTCCGTCTCCCCCTACTTTGCCTCCCGCTTCTTTGTTCATCTCATCCCACACGCTTTCGATATCGATATCCTCTTCACCTTCATCGTCCTCGTCGTCCTCGATGATTTCGCGCCCCCCCTCCCAGTCGTCCTCTTCGTCGTCGTACGGGTTGGATATCGTCTCTTCCACCGCGAGCAGTTCTTCGCGCGTGTACCCGCCCCCGCGCGCGTCCCTGCCTTCCCTTTCCTCTCTTAAACTCACCAGCAAGTTGCTCACCTTCTGTCCCCGTTCGAACGAGTCGTCGTACACGAACCTGATTTCAGGAGTCAAACGCAGGGACACTTTCTTTCCGATGTTCCGCCGGCAATACCCTTCCATTTTCTTCAACCCGTTGATTGCGTTTTGCTTCCCGCGCTCGTCCCCCAGAATCGACACGAACACTTTCACCACCTGCAGGTCGTTAGACACCTCCACATCGGACACGGTGACCATCACGGAAATCACGTTGTCCACACCCATGCGCTCTTCCGGGGATATCATGCTCCGAATGTTCTGCGCGCGGATGGGAAGAAGGTTGTTTGGGAAAGCGAAAAGGTGAGCACACGAGAAAACCTAGGGTTTTGGTGTGACGCGTGTCGCGCGTGTAACACCGCACCGCACGTACCTTGTCCGTCTGGAGCATGTTGGAAATCTCTCTGCGCATCTGCTGCTGTACTTTCTGGACCCGCCTCGGGTTTGCGCACACCACACGCAGCGGGGTGACGGTGGTGCACGGCGCCCTCGTTTGCGAAATGAAGTGCGTTTTTTTGCGCCCCACGCGGAATGGCGCGAGGGCGGGGCACATCGAAGAGACGCGCAGAGCTGCGCTCCGGTGCAGATACGTGCCAGCGCCCGAACGCGATACCAGGGAAGAGGAACGATAGCCAGCTCCGCACGCGGCAGGGTTTACTGCCGCCATGTTGACCGTGAGCGCCATAGTGACGTCAGCAGCGCGCTGGCGCTTTCTTTTTCTCGAGGCACTCCGATTTTCGCGCGAACTCGTGCAGCCGAGTCAACGCGCGGCCTCTTTTTCAGATGAACTCTTCACCACACAGCCTCCTGTTCGCCACTTCGAAGCGCGCGTGCGTAGGGAAGGAGGTACGTCCTTCCCGCGCGGGACACCGCGCTTTCGACTCCAGTCACCTTCTTGGGGTGGTGCCCGACAGGAGCGTGCGCCTGTGCTCGAGCATTTCTTAAACGCCAGTTTCGGGACTCGCATTGGTCCTAAACTGGAAGGAAGGTCCTAAACTTCACGCGAGGAGGGGAGGTGCGACGGGCTCTCCCATGACGAGCACGAGGTCAGAGTGCGTTGACGAGGATGCATTGACTCCACCAAGTTCTACGCGAGACCCTCACGCGACGGGCAATTATTTTCTTTTTTTTTCACCCGGCCCGGCGCGCACACCACATCCCAAATCTGGTGCTATTAGGATGTGCGCGTCGCCGCTGCGAGTTCCGTGCGCCGCTAGCGGCCGCGGTACCGTCGCGGTGAACTCGCCAGCATCCAAGGCTACTGACGCGTTTAGCAAACGCAAACGTCCACCAGCACTGATTATTTCGAACGACATGCTCACGCACGGCGCGGGGGTTTCCATGCGACTCGCGACGGAAAAGGACATGGCGACGCACAGCGCGGCGGAAGAGACGGTTGTGCTGGAAGGCGATACGTTCGCGCTGAGTAGTAAGCGTGGCAAACGAAAACAGTCGTGCGAAGACGCGTACACTGCGGCACCTGGGCTGGATGGAGATCCGACGCAGGGCATATTTTCGGTGTTCGACGGACACGGAGGGCGAGAAGCGGCGGATTACGGCGCGGCGCATTTGCACGAAGAGATTTTGCGAGAAGTGCGCCGCGTCGTGGAAAGCGCGCGGCCGGAAACGGAAACTGGGTTCGTGGAGAACATCAAAGCGGCGATGATTCGCGGCTTTCTAGCGACCGATAGACAATTTTTGGCGGAGGGACATCTGCGCGGTGGCGCGACGGCCACGACGGCGTATCTTCGAGGGGGGCGCATATGGGTCGCGAACGTGGGTGACTGCCGCGCGGTGATGCGCGAGGGTGGCGAGGCGAAGGCGCTTACGCACGACCACAGGCCAGATAAGGCAGAAGAGCGAGACGCGGTGGAGCGTCGGGGGGGAAAAATACTTAAAGTCAAAGGCACATCCCGCGTGCAAGGCGTTTTAGGGGTCAGCCGAGCGCTTGGTGATCGTGATTTGAAGGAGTACATCACGGCGGAACCCGAGGTGTTTTCCGGGCTGGTCTCTGAGTCGTGTGAGTTTCTCATCTTGGGTACGGATGGGCTGTGGGACGTGGTGGGCAACAAGGAGGCGACAGACATCGTCGCACGGGCGATGGCCGCTGCTTCGGGAGGCGACAACGGACGGAAAGGGACCGATGCTGCGAGTCGTGAGCTCGTCGATTTCGCGCGCGCTCAGGGCAGCCGCGACGATATCAGCGTGCTCATCGTCGAGCTTCGCGAATACCGCACGGGGGGGGAAGGGACGTTTTAGATAGGAGGGAGCCACAGCGCGCGCGTTTAGTGATTTATACGAGAAATACGACTTCTTCTAACGTTTTGGTTATGACTACAACAAGGCGCGAATATGAATGTGAGCTGACGTGCTTAGATGATGGTCCCGTTTCTGATGATGGCGTCTTTGCACACGACGATGATATAGTCCTTGATGATGTACCCCTCATCCTCGTGGTTAGCCTCCTTCACGTTATCCTTGTTGATGATCTTGCAGTCCATACCGATGCGCGCGTTCTTGTCGATGATCGCCTTGCGGATCGTGGTGCCCGCCCCGATGCCGATGGGGGTGCACCCGGGAAGGGACTCGCACTCGTGCGTCTCTTCGTAGTAATCCGCGCCCATGATCATCGTGTCCTCGATGACGCAGTCGTGCTGGATCGTGGACCGCAATCCGATCATGGAGTTGGAGATGGTGGACTTGTGGATGAAGCACCCGTCGCCGATGGTGGAGCGCGTAACGTCCGCGTCCAGGAGCTTGCTGGGGGGCAGAAAGCGGGACTGCGTGTAGATCGGGGAACCGCGGTCGTAGAAGGAAAACTTTGCTTTGTCCGGGTCGTTGCAGTTCAAGTTTGCGTCGTAAAACGCCTTGATCGTGCCGATATCCTCCCAGTACCCGTCGTACAGGAACGCGTGGACGTGCATGCCCATGTCCCTGGCGCTCGGAATGATCTCGCCGCCGAAATCGTGCGATTCGGGGAAGTGCGTGTCAAGAAGCGACTCCATCGCCTTGGCGCTGAAGACGTAGATTCCCATGGACGCAATGAAGGGCATCTCCTTCGCGCGCTCCGCGTCGAGGCCGAGAATGGTGGTGTCCACGGCCATCGCTTTCAGGGCGTCGCCTTCGGGTTTTTCCGCGAAGTCGATGATGCGGCCTGATTTGTCAATCTTCATCAACCCGAACGCTGCCGCGCGTTCTTCGTCCATCGGGACGGCGGAGACGGTGATGTCGGCGCCGACTTCGCGGTGCTTCTTCAAGAACGGCCGGTAGTCCATGCGGTACAAGTGGTCCCCCGACAGGATTAGGTACTCGTCGCACTTGGACTCGGAGAACAGCCACAGGTACTGGCGCACGGCATCCGCGGTGCCTTGAAACCAGTCCTTGTTCACCGGGGACTGCTGCGCCGCGAGAACCTCCACGAAACCTTGTCGGTTGTACGTCCCGACGTTGCTGTTGTACGCCTGGGAAAGGTGCCGGTTCAGAGACGCCGAGTTGAACTGCGTGAGGCAGTAGATTTTGTTGATGTCGGAGTTGATGCAGTTGGAGACGGGGATGTCGATGAGGCGGTAGTTCGCGCCGAGGGGAACTGCGGGTTTCGCGCGGGTCTTCGTGAGCGGGTACAGCCGGGTACCGGCGCCGCCGCCCAGGATGATGGCCAACACGTTATCGGTGGAATCAGACACTTCGGTCTTATCCGCGGTGGAGGAGGCAACCACCTCCGCCTTGACCGCGACCGCGCGGGTGGTGCGGATGACCTGCGACACGGGAATGGGGAAACGCGTTTGCAAGGCGTGGGTTAGGTAAGGTCACCTCGATGGATTCGTCGCGAAACCAGGCTGGCACGCCTGGCGCACGCGTGTGGTTTCAACGCGTGAAATATCAACGCGCAAGTTGTGGAGAGAGACGCACCTTCGTTTTGGCGCCGTTGCGAGGGGTAGCGAACGCCTTGCCGCGGATGGATTGACGGGAGCCTGCGTGGTGGAGGTGGAGCATGAAGCTGTTAGTGTTTGCGTGTGTTGTGGTCGATCATCGTCGTGAATCGAAGGTCGCCATCTGCCTGGATGGACGCGGCCGTATCGTTTGCTCGTTACGGCATCCATCGCAATCTCCGCAACGCAAGATAAATCCCGATGGCATTTGAGACCGGGAAACTCACCAAGCTTGGCCGTCGCGGCGCCGGACGCGTTACAGGGCGCCGATGCGCGCATGTGGACAGCCTGCATCTCAACAAGCGGGTGCGCTGGTGCGAGATGAGCGTCGATGGCTCGGTGGCGGGGTCTTCACGCACGTCGGAACGAGGAAAACTTTAGATAAAGTCGGCGTCTCGCGAAGGGGAAGCTTCGATGCCCAGCGCGCCAGCTGTCTAGCTGTCGCAAACTTGGCGCCCACGTTGTTTTAGGAATCTCGTATGCGTTCCAGTTAGGCTGCCAAATTTGGCCTGGCCCATATCTGTTGCTTTTGTTGCTTTTGTGAAATGCGACACGTTTGTCGAAAGCACTTTTTTCAACCAAATGAATCGGCCCGACAATGGTCACGCGCGGGCACGCTTCAGCCCCGTTGAAGCATGTCCCCGCAGAAGTTGGACGTGGTCTTACCCGACCGCGTCCTCGTGTACGCCCGAGTCAAACCAGCTTCGTCGGGAGACTCTGGGGAAGATGAGCTCGCGACGTCGTGCGATGTGGAGGAAAACGTCGGAACGTACGAGCCCGCGCTGGTTAAATCGTTGACTGTGACGAACCGCATGGCGGCGTGCACGTCGAAGAGCTTCTCCATGGACCGCGTGCTCGGTCCGCAATGCACACAGAAAGAGGTGTACGAAGCGGTTGGCGCGCCGGTGCTTGACTCGGTGCTACAAGGATGCCACGGGTGCGTCATGGCGTACGGGCAAACTGGCAGCGGAAAAACACACTCCATGCTCAACCTTCCAAACGGCGGCACCACGGACGACGCGGGCATCATGCCCCGTTTGGCGGTTGATTTATTCACGCGTATCGCCGCGGATTGGGCGAACATGTACGAAATACAAATCGCGATGGTTCAAATATACAACGAATCCGCCATGGACTTGCTGGTGAAGTCCGGCGACAAGCACGGGTCCCGGTCGTCCCCGGGCTACCCAGCCAACCCGCCGCTGAAAGCCACGCAGCGGAAACCCGCGGACGGCGGGGGCTGGGAGCTTTCCGAATGCACTTGGATCCGATGCACGTCTCCGGAATATCTCCTGGAGTGTTTCCGGAAAGGACAAAAAGGTTTGGTGTACGCGGAGACGATGATGAACAAACACTCTTCGCGTTCGCACTGCGTGCTGCAGCTCAGGGTGAACCGCGTGCCGCGACTGGACACCGCCGCGGTCGCGGAGGCGACGGGCAAGGTTGAAATCGTCCAGCAGCGCGGTTTGCTCACCGTCGTGGATATGGCTGGCAGCGAGCGTGTTAAGAAGTCACAATCCTCAGGCCTTCGATTTAACGAAGCCACGAACATTAACGGCAGTCTTTTGACGTTCGGTAACGTCGTTCACGCTCTGGCAAAGAAGGACGCGCACGTTAATTTCCGTGACTCTTTGCTCACGAAACTTTTGGAGTCGTCGTTGTCGGGTCTCAGCCGTACCTCTCTGCTCGTGTGCGTCGCTCCCGAGCAAAAACACGCTCCGGAGACCACGACGTCGCTGGAATTTGCGTCGCGATGTATGCGTCTCGAGGCAAAACCTCGCGTGCGCTCCGCCGCGGTGGAGATGGATGCAGCGACGCTCGCGCGCGAGTTGGCTGAGGGCTCCGCGTTCTCCTCGATGGATATCCTCAACCAGCAAGTGGTCTCCTCGCAACAGCAACTGGACCGCGAGAAAAAAGAGAGTGCGGCAAAGGAAGAGAAACTCGCCGATGTCATCGCCCGAGAGAGGAAAGAACGCGCCCACGCGGAAGCTACGACATGTGAGGGAATAAAGATGCTCGAAGCTGAGGTTTCTTCACTTAAATCTCAGCTCGACAGCGGGAAACGAGAAGCTCTTGACAAACAACTCGAGTTGACTCGAGCTTTCGAAGCCATCGCGGCAGGGAAGGAAAACTGCGACGCGCAGCTTGCGAAATGTGAGGCGTTGGAGCAAGAGCTCGAAGCTGAACGCAAGGTGTCACGTGATGCAGTGAAGCGTGTAGAGGAATCTGCTGAAGATGAGCTTCGCGAGCTGCTTCGCCGCACCAAAGCGGAGCAAGCGACGATACAAGCGCGGCTCAGCACTGAGATTGAGCGCGAGCGCAAGAGCCGGAACGAGATGGAGGGTACCCTTCGCGCTAAGCTGGAGCACGAACTGCGAGAGCGCATGGCTAAGGAAACCGAGTTTCAGGAGACCATGAGCCGCGCAAAAGCAGAGCACGAAGAAACAGAGAAGCAGCTTCGCGATGCTCTGGACCGCGAGCGCACCGAACGTGCGACGTCTGAAGAACAGCTTCAACGCGAAATCAAGGAGCGCGCAGATACAGAAGCGAAGCTTCAGCTTCGCGTGTCTGAGCTCGAAACCGAGCTCGAATCTTTGAAGTCTCAGCTTGCTGATGCGAAGGAAGAATCACTTGAAACGGACCGAAAACTGTCGACAGCGCGTGGAGATATTGCCGAGGTGGAAGATCGATTCGTCGCGCATGGAGAGAGGATCAATGTCTTGAATTCTCAGCTCGAGGAAATCCGCGAGAACGCGCGCCGCGCCGCGGAAGAAGCTACGGAAGCTGCGGCTGCGAAAGAGGCACAGGTGCAGGAGCTGGAGAGGAAGTTACACGAAAGCTTAGCTGCTGAACAAGCCACGAAGGCATGCGCTGACGACCAGGGGGAGAAGGTCACTTCTCTGACTGAGCAGATCAAGTCTCTTACCTCTGAGCTCGAGGAGACCCGTGAGGCTGCGCGCCGCGCGGCGGACGATGCGAGAGAGTCTTCAGATGCAGAACAGCGCATCTTGCGGCGGGTGCACGAACTGGAGAACAAGTGTCAGGAAAGCGTGGCGGTGGAGCAAGCTGCGAGGGAGCGTGCTGATGCAGCCGATGCTGCGCGGGGGACAAGCGAGGAAGAACTTTTGCATCTGCGAGAAGAGTGGCATGAGGACTTGGTGGAGCTAGAACGAGCATCAGTCACGACTTCGAACGAAGCTGAGGCGACAGCTCGCCACAGGTTAGCTTCAGGGATCTCCGTCACGAAGCGTGGACGAAACGGAAAGGAATACCGACGGATGTTGCGTTGCGATCTTGAAACAAGCACGCTGGAGTGGGCGACTGTCGGAGACTTCAAAAACATGTCCATAAAGGGTGCTCACATGGAGTGGGCCAACGATGGCTCCAGCTTCATGGTCCGTGGACCGAAGCGAGATTTGGAGATTGAGGTGACGGACAAAATTGTAGCATCGTGGGGGAGAGCGTTGCATCATCGTCTCCCAGGAGCCACTCGCACCAAACCCAAGCAGCTCACTCCGTTGCGATTAATTGTCGGCAAACCGGAGCAGCCCGGCGGGTTCAGGTCGGAACTTCCGGACAACTTTCCGATGAGCCCGACAAGCACGGCCGCGGCTACGGCGGGTATCGCGGCGAAAAAACAACTCGAGCTCGCGCACGACGCGGGACTGCGTCGACGGTCTGTAATATAGCACTAGTCTTGATATTTATTAACCCTTTCGGTCCATCACCCCGCCGGACCACTTGTCTGGTCGCCATTCCGCTAGATCCCCGCTCGGACTCAGGAGTGTTCCTGCACCTCCACCAACCAAACACCTCACCGCCTCAGACGCCGTCAGCGCGTTGTGACACGTCGCGGCGAACCAATCAGACATTTTCTGACTTACTCGATGACTGAGCTTGCTCGGTGGCTCGTCTGGTTCTGCGGCGTCGAGAAATCTCTCAGTGGCATCCTGCCACGTGAGTCTACGGAGATCCTCCGACGGCATCGGCTTTGGCTCGGTGTTTAGCACCTCGCGAACGCACTCCGCAAACTCTTCCCGGGTGGAGTACGTGCGACAGTTTGCGAAGGTTGAAAAAAACTCGTTGGAGGGATGGCGAGCGCAGACTACGAATTTTCCCATCGCAAGCGCCTCTGCCGTGGTGGTCGCAACGACGTCAGACAACGAGGGGTTGATGAAGAATTTGTATCCTTGCGTGATTTCCCCCGCGTGGTCCGCGCGTCCGTGGAAAGTGAGCGGCAGTTTCTGTCGCGCCGCGGCTTTAATCACATCCTTGAAATCGTCGCCGTCGCCAAAGACGTCAAGTCCCAACTTATCCTTCGCCGCGGCCGTTTCGTTGTATTCCGCGACGCGCTCCAGGAGTTCCAGGTAGCCCTTCGCCCAAACCACCTTCCCAATGAAGTACCCTCCCTTTGTGAAACTACTCGACTCGACGTCCGTCGCTTCCGCAATCTTTCGCCCGACGCCGATGAAATGTGGCGACACGCCGTGAACGTTGACGGTTATAGATCTCGCAAAGTCCTGAACAGCTCCGGAGAGTTTAATTATCTTGTGGCAGTGCACTCGCGCGACAGTAGCGTTGACGCCTCGAAGGAACTTCTCTTTTTTCTCGCCATCCTTCTCTCGTCGCGCGTATTCCAGGTAGTTCGTATGGATGATTCCCACGACGTGCCTGAACTTGTCCGTCCAGCGCATGCCATGGTGAAACCATGTCAGATGCTCTGGCTCCTCCAACACCGCCACATCTGCCTCTTCCTCAGGGACGTACTCGGTGACGTCTCCCACCGGAACGATACTGCCCTTATCGATGGCGTACCTGCCAGGATAAAAGTGAATATTGAAAGTAGGTTGGAAATCCACACGCCCGGTGAGCCAGCTTCGGATGTACGCCTTCTGCTGTTCGGGGGTTTCGAACATCGCGTTGGGATGAACCAGCTGCTGATCACACGGAGCGAGCCAAGGTACGAGTAGAGTGACGCCAACGTTGCCTCGATGCGCGAGATACGCCGCGCGAAGCAGCGGGTTTACAGATGTGCCAGTCATCCAAGGTAAGCTCGCGGTCGTGACGATGGTAAAGTGCCTCCCAGGGTCCCGAAGTGAGGTCGCCGCCTCGTGCTGGGGGGCAGTCCCACGACGCCATATTTTCAAAGGCATCCCAGCCCGCGTTGTGTGTCGCTCGGACGCGCGCGGCGGTCTGCTGCAAACCTGTAGCCGCTTTTCGAAAAAACCCAGCTCGTTTTCGGGTTCCAGCCAGATAAGGGGATTCCAGCGATGGCGAATTTTATTCACTCCCGGCACCCCGAGTCGAACGAGGGGGTGTTTGTTCGTGAAGGCTTTCCAAACAAACCTTCGTGTCGTCACATCATACGTACATCCACTGACTTGTGGTTGAAAGGGTGCCGCATACAGCAGCGCTTGACGTGCTACCGCGGGTTGGGGGATTCGCAAATCCAAATCAGGCGCCAATCGAGAATATCAATTAATCAACCACCATGGGGAAAGCCGCCGCGCCCGTGGAGCGAAACGTCGTGAACGATGATAAGAATTGGCGGCTGCGTATCAAAGAGGAGACAACGGCTCAAAGACACTTCGAATCGGAATGGGGTTTCCTTTTGCCCGATCCCGATGAGAGGAACGCGCGAGAATCAGCCCCAACGGAGGTGAAGCGGACGAAATATTTCGACCTCAAAAAAGGCACCACGGTGATTGAGAAGCGCGTGCCGGCGAGCGCGCGTGATCCCGCGATGGATGTAGTGTTGGATCCGAAGTCTGCAGCTGGGGTAGCACACGCGACGCATGAACAGCTGATGCGCGCGATTCCTAAGAATCCCGCATTCATCACTTCGTCACAAAAGTCGTACGGGCAGCGTCCGTCGCTTGAAATGTTTGGCGTTTCTGAGATGGGGAGAAAATCGGTAATAAAAAGCGCTGGTATTGCCATCCCAGACGGCTCACAGGGGTGGCAGACGAGAATTGGATACGATGATCAGTGGGATGATGACGAAGACTAGCACTTTCGCGCACTCTATATTTGTAAACTATTCATATTGCCACCTTGCCACCGGAACAAGCTAGATTTTTGCGTCGCGCTCCGAGAAAATCACCTCAGTCTTTAACGTTTTGCCACTCGTGAGTAATCCATTTTGTCACCTCCGATGCTAGAGTCTGTTCCGCAGAAGATGCGGCTCGCGTTCTATCGGGATGAAACTTGAGCATTGCACGACGATATGCCCCCTGCAATGCCTTTTTGGTTTTGCCGTGTCCGTCGACTTTAATGCCACATCGCTGCAAAAATACCCGCAAGTCCGCGCCTCGTGACCAAGCCTTCACCTGTGTCACCGCCTTCGCCTTCTCCGCAGCTTCCGTAAACTCATCAGCCTGTTTCCTAGACTCGTTCTGTCGTAGCTCTGCGAGCTTTTTTCGCTGACGAGACGCGAGATCTTCCTCAGCAGTGCGTTTCCGTTTCTTCACAGCCCAAGCCTCTCTACCGCCGTCCCGCTTGTCGACGACCGCTTTGACGAATTCATCCTTCTCCAACAACCCGGTGACGTCGATTCCCATAGCGTTCGCGATCCTCCTCAGCTCACCGGCTGGGAAGACGGTTAAATCCTGCGCTTTCTCTACAAGTTCCCAAGCCCGAACCTCCTCTTTAAAGTCGTTCGCGGTGGCTTCTCCCTGGCGCTGCTGCGCAGCGCTGCGGCGGTTCCGTTCCATTATCGCAATACGTGAATTGAGCTCGTCCACGGCACCTTGATGTCTAGATTGTAAACTCAAACACTCCGCGCGGGTCGAGTCGATTTGATTTAACAGATGATGTACATTCTCCGTCGCTTGGTTTATCAGCATGCTGAGCTGAGGGCCCACACCGTAAGCTTGTCTTGTGGTGTAATCCCGATACTGTTGTTGTGACACATTCAGCTGATTAACGAGGTTGCGCCAGTATTCATCCATTCTAACCATATCAGTCCACTCTTTCATCAACGCGATTCTGGCGGCAGCGACATCCGGAGAATCACCCGGTTGCGTTGTTTCAGGTCGCGGCGGTATCATCGTCGAAGGCGTTTGCTGGGAGCCCTGCGCGGAACCACCCCGCGCGGAACCACCGTCGAAATGAGAAGGGCGAGCGCTTTGCTTCGCGTGTGGTGCTGAAGGTTTTGGTCGGAGTGGGGGTTCTCTACTACTAGAAGGATTAGCAGGTTTGCACCTCACCGGTGCTGCTGGTTTCCCCGCCGGTTTTCCCGCGGGTTTCGCCGCCGGTTTCGCTGCCGGTTTCGCCGCCGGTTTCGCCGCCGGTTTTGCTGGTGACTTCCGCGGTTTGGTTCCTTGCGTTTCGCGCTCCACAACCACTTCGTCTTCGTCATCAGACGAGAGCAGCTCGCATGGGTTTTCCCTGGTTCCTTTCCCGCCTGGACTCGGCACATCATCGTCCCCCGCGCTACTAGAAGTACTTGCATGTGGCGCGCGACGGTTTGCCTCCTTCGCGGCCTGCCTCGGGTCAGGTCCTATCTCGATCTCGTCTTCGCTATCAGTCCTCAGTTCGCTGTCAGACTCGTCAGCCAAATCGATGCACTCCCCACGTTTACCACTCGTCGAGGGTGCCTTTTCAGCATCGTCCGGCGATCCTTCGCTGAGAACGTAGCCACATATCGGCACGCCCTCAGCTCTTGTCAAGTATAGCACATGACCTCGCTGAACATAGCCGATGAATCCTGCCTTGAGCATCTTGAGCACGCCGAAGCGGTCCTTGACGAAAATCTCAGTGATGGCTTTGACCTCGAGCGCGAGTTCCGGAGCGAACACCAACCTGCACTCTAGCTGGTTCGCGGCGACGCGCTCATCGAGGATGCCATATCGTCTATTACGACCGACAACTTTCGTTTCTCCGTCCCGAATCGGGATGGGTTTCAGCCCCTTCCCGTCCACGGGCCTGAGATGGTACTGTGCGTTGCGCAGTTGTCCCAGATCCTCCCCGGACTCGGGGTTGGCACCCGCAGGATCCTCATGCGCGCTAGCCATCGTGGTCCCTACTCACTTCGACGGTGTCATTGTATCAAAATCGCACCGCTTGTGAAAGGAAGTGCCCTGCGTGCAGGGCTTTCTGCGGCTAGCTCGAGGCACAAGTGGGACGTTCAAACAAAAACGTGGCTCAGAAAAGAAGTTTATTATTTGATGAAAAAATGTTTGTTCATCTCAACTCCACGCCGCTCACTCTCCCGGTCTCCAGCGCATCTCTCAGCGCAAACTGCGACACATTTGCCCGGGCTCTGCTGTAAGCAAGTACCGAGCTTGAATATATTATTCGAATTGTTCTCGATACACGGCCATCGTCGTGTTGATGAACCTCGAGCGTTGTAACCTCGGCCTCGACGCCTTTTCCCGCAGTTTCGCGAACGACGTCCAGAAGCGTTTCCTCGCGAAACGTTTCGGGTCTGGTAATCCACATGCTGACATCACGTGTATGCGTGAGCGCATGCGAGGGGCATGTCGCTTCCCCAAGCTCCCCTTCGCGGCGAAACATGTGGACGACACCATCTCTGACAGTGAAGCTTCGCTCTTGAGACTCCGGTGCCCCAAGTGTCCGCGAACGCCAGTGTCCGCGGCTAACGTAGCCGCGCGCAGACCACGCTGACGCATCGAAGGGTGCAGTATTCACCAACACGAATCCACCTTCGGCAGCCTGCGTCGCAGCCTGCCAAGTGTCCCCGTAATCGCGCCGCACGTCGCCATCCGCAGCTGTGCCTCCTTGCCCGGCGACGAGTGCAACTTCAACGGCGCCGCCAGGAGACAGTACCGCCTCTGCTGCTCGGAAAAAGCCCGCGAGAAGCTCTCTATTCAGACTGATTCGACCTTTGCCGGCTATATGGGGAAACATGAAACATACACGATCCCACGTTTGACCTTCGAACGTAGTGTCGAGCATAGTGGCGTCGATGCCGTGCAGGAGGTCCACGCCGGGAGTATTGCTCAGGAAACGAATATTTTTCGATCCTCCCCACTGTTTTGTGGTGTCTTCCGCTGGCTCAAACGATGTCGCCGTGACGCGAAGCCCATCATCTAGCTCCTTAGCTGCACTCATGGTCAACGCACGAGCGAAGCTGAAGTCACCCTCACCACAAAGAAGGATTGATTGAGGCTTAACAGTTGCAGAGGAAAGTTCGGAGGGCGAGGATAACACGAAGCCATCGTCACGCAGAGCTGAAGTTTTCGTCCACGGCGTCGTAGACGGACCAAAACCTCGCAGCTTGCGTCCGACAGAGCGCAGATGCGAACCGATAACGACATCTCTTGAAGCTACCAATTGCAAGCATGAGCGCATCACAGCGCTCATTCCGCTTCCCTGAGTGCAGCAGCGCTGCTGACACTGAGAAGTGCCGTCTCTCCTGAAACCTTTTGCCAAGACTGCAGAAGTCGTGCTTCTTTTCGTTTCGCCTCGAACCCTAGTATAGGTTTCAGATCAGGAGAGCGCCACTTTTGAGGTCACGGTGCTGGTGCCCCGTTCGACGTCCAACAAAACGCCCCGAAGGGGCTGAGTGGGAACGTCTTCAGGACAGCCATGGCCGAAACCGAGATGGCGGACGCCGCAACGAAGCAGGAGCTGGCTTCCAACCTGACGCTCGACATCCTACAGATCGTCAAAATCAGCCAGAGTCAGCACGGCCTGCGTCACGGCGACCACACGAGGTATAGGCAGTACTGTACGCGTCGTCTGGCGCGCATGTATAAGGCGACGAACTTTAGCCACGGTAAAGGAAGATTTCAGAAAAAAACGCTGCTGCCGGAGGTAGTCGCAGACGCGAACCACCTCATGATCCCTTTGATCAACGCTGAGCGCGCTTGGAGCTACGCGATGGAACTCAAAACCGACGCCGGCAACGACCCTCGCAAGCGATCACACATGATTCGCCGCCTGAGGAAAGCCACCGTTCACGCCTCAGAGCTTGTCGCTCTGTGCAAACAGCTCGGAAGCGCGAGGACAGCGCTTGAGGCGGAGGCTTACTCGTCCTTCATGTTCGGCAACTTCCTCGCAGAGCAGGAGCGCGACTGGAGCCGCGCGCTGGCGAAGTTTATGCGCGCGCGAAAGGCGTTTGAGCAGCTCGCGCGGGTTGGGGGATCTGAACAAGCTGATGTGTGCCGGGAGCGTATTGAGGAACTTGAACCGAATTTGCGATATTGCACATACAAACGTGGCAACAGCACGGGCGGTGACGAGTCGAGTCTTGACGCCGAGGACTTGGCAGCGCTCAAGGGTGAAAGCGGTGCAGATGATGAGAAGCTGAGGGGGATGTTGTCTGAAGACGGCGAGAAAACGTCATCATCAGTAGCTCCCACGTCGTTGATGTGGCGTGGACATGAAATTCCGCTTCGGAACAAGGATTCGCGAGCATGTGTTGCTACGGCTGCGAATCAGCTGGCGAAGCTGGAGTCACCGCTGACGATGTCCGCAGATCGCGGTCTCGCCATCTATGACAAAGCTCTCATGGCTTACAACGACGCGAAACAGCACCTCCGGGACGAGATAACCGCGGCGAGCTCGGTTCAGGGTGGATCAGAATCCACGACGCGCATAATGGAAATCAAGCTCTCTGATCGAGCTCTGAGCGTCCTGCTGCTAGAAAAGACAATCGAGCGAAACAAGTTCCTGGTGGCTTCGGCAACTGCGAAGCTTGCTGGGGATATCAAATTGGAGAAAGGGGAGAAAGCGACGCGCCCGGAGGATCTGGTCCACCTTTATAACACCTTGCTTCGAAACTACGAGGAGCTCGCAGAAAGTGGACCGGAGGTTTTGCGTGGGTTAGACGGCGCGGATAAAGTGGAAGAGAGCGTGCGAATGGACTGCATGATGGAGCAAATGCTTCTGCAGGGTCAGCGCGCCGCCTCTTTGGCCGCCGTCCATCTCGGCGCTGGAAGCCACGCTGAAGCCGCTGTCCTATATGCACGGGCTGCAGAGCATGCTGCCAAGGTGCAGGATCGCGCGCCGAAATCGTCTCACATGGCTGCTGCCGCAAGAAAGGTTCAGGATGATTCCAGAAAAGCACGCTGTATCTCGCTGGCTGACGGGACCATCGCGCACGTGGCTCAGCAAAAGGGGCTGCGATTAGGGTTGAACAGCGTGTCTCTTCAGGATGGAGCCTCGGCTGGCGGGATGGAGGCACAGTACCTTCTCGATCACCTTGATGAGTACAAGTCCGCAGTTTCAGGCAAGGGGGCAAACAAGGTACACATGATGCCGATTCCTCCCAAGATGATACCGATTGCTGTCAATCCAATCATTCTGGACGTGGCTGGCGACGAGATTGTCTACCCAGACTTGGAAGAGCGCACCGCGGTGAAAAAGACGTCGACGCTGAGGAATCTGTTTAGCTTTGCTAAGCGCCGGGAAACGTGAGAGGAACCTTTGTATTTCAAATTGACCCTCTCTACTCCTGTTTTGCTATTCTCCGCACTCATTCACCGTTACACGTTTATGGTGAACGCAACGTAAGGATGCGTGTCTTCACCGAGTACCTTGTCTTCGTCAGGATCGGCGTTCCAGTGCGAGGAAGCCCCCCTCCCGAAAGTATTCGTCAACACCGCGCGAAGTTTCTTTTCACACTTGGCATGCGGTTTCATAACGCCTGCTAAGAAGCTCGGAGGAAGACCGTACCTCAAGATACTCTCCACGAAGAGCCTGATGGCGCAAATGTGCACCCAAGCACTGAACACTTCGCCATAGCACGTCTGGCACCACTCGTACATCGCGGCTCTTCTTTCCTCGACTTCCGTTTTCAGATCGTTGCGCTCGGAAGTCTTTGCCTGAATCGCCTCGGCGTCATACATGAAGTCTCTGACCTGGAATGACTTTTCCCGCGCGGCTGATTTAAACGCATCAACTACGCGACGAAATAACGTCACCGTGTACAGTGCGTAATCCCCATCCTCCTTCAACTTTTTGGATGACCGCGGCACCACAAACTGCGCGAGCGTCTCGTAGCTTTCCAACCAGTCCTTTTGACTGAACCTCGGCACCGCCACACACAACGTGGTGAGGTTTTCGGTATCCACCAAGTCTGAGTCGTTGACAAGCCCACCAAGATCACGCGTCGCTAAACTTCCGTTATCCTTCCTAGAAATTGCGCTGAGCTGACCCTTGACGGTGACGTACTCGCTGGTCCTCACCTTGAACTCATCGTCGACTTTAGCGACGCTTTCTTGCAATTTTTCCACGGTTTCGCGAAGAGGACGGCGCGCCGGATGCTTAGCCTCATCCCACGTGAATGCCGTCAGAAAACGCTCCGCCGAGATACCATCAACGCTAAGCTCCTCAGATGCACCTTCGATAGCCGCGAGGTCGATGACTTGTCTCTGAATCTTTGTCGCAATCGCTTCAACTAGTGTGTTTACTTTCACGAGATCGTCGCTGAGCGCGAGAAGCGAATCTAGGGTTCCAACGCGAAGCTCGGGCACATTGAACTGCGATACACGAGAGAAGGGGGCATATACGGTCAGTTTACGACACTCGAAAGGGACAACCTGTGCACTCCACGGCATCTAACGCTAATGGGAAGGCACATACCTTGTAGCTGACACTCAGATCGTTGTCGTGACAGGTTTTGTCCTGCAAGATGCTCCACGTCCGGTCCGCGCTGCCACCCTCGAGGGGCAGCGAGACGAGCCAGTACTGGGAATTCATCGTTCTGTACAACGTCAGAAGAGAGAGAGACACTCGGCGCTGTGTATCCTCCTCCTCGCCCTGACCGACGCAGTGGCCTTCGCCCACGGCAGCGGCACGAGTTGTGGACGACCACGAAATGAAATTCAGCTCGAAAACGCAAACGAGGAGAAACCAACTGGAGAAAAAAACAAATAAATCAAAAAGCGAGTTTGAACCCTGGATTGACGGTCTATTTGCCTCAAAACAGAGAAAAAAATTCACCTCCACACTCTTGTGAACCATGAATTGGAAGGCTTTCCGAGACGCGAAAGAACGCCAAAAATGATTCAGAGATAGAAGGCGCGATTATCTAGCGAACGCGAGAAACGAGGCACAAATTTAAGCGCTGAATCATTATAAATTCGGAACCCAAAGTGCCCGTGTTACCCCGAGCCTTGAAACCCGCACGATCCGCGGTTTGGACGTCCTTCTTGAAAGATTTAAAGCAACAAACTACCTTCACTAGGAGTACGGAAACATCCAGAGGAACTGATTCATGCAAAATAGACGGTGGATGCGAGTAAACTGCAATACGTATTGAAAATTGAAAATAACGCTTTATCGGATGATTTAGCCGTGGTATGGTGCCCATATCGAGCATGATGGTACGTATCGTGTTGCCTGTCCATACCTGTAGGATGTATAAAAGAATTCCAATCGTGGGGATCAACTAGACGGATTTCGTATTTCTCCGGTTGAGGCAGTTCTGAAGTGCCCGATCGTGAAACAATCAGGCAGTCATTAACACCGTCGATGTTCAGCGCAAGCACACCATCTACGTGAATTGGACTTCAACGCGTGTCATTGTCGAGCAAATGCTTGCAGAACTTGCGAATACGCGCACGTTATTGTCGGTTTCCGATGCAAAGGTCCATCGACCCAAAACTCAAATGAACAAAATATTCAAGTAAAACGCTCCTGAATTTATCTTACAAGCAGAGAAACACTTCTCTTCTAAGCGCTTTGAATTCTTTTCTCAGACCTTTCCTAGTCTTTCTAATATCATTTTAGTGAGCGTTTTCCATAAGCGCTTATCGAAGTCTTTCGGATGTCCATACACGCATGCGAGTTTGTCGCTAGGTCATGGAGCTCACGGGTGGTTGTCCTTGCAACGTCAACTCATCGCTGTCCATGGATTGCGTTGCAGGCTTCTATCTCGTGGAGCGGGAGAGCTTCCTATTGTCTTGATGATACGGACATTTTTTGTTGTTGATGTCGTCGCGTGATGCCAGCCAGAGCTCTCCGCGCTAGCTAAAGGAATCCCAGCCTACCCTTTATCGATGGCCTTAGTTCAGGGGTCATTGCCACGACATCGCTGAAGCGTGAGTTGCAGGTTCCATGTTGGTCCGCACCACGGTACGTTTGACACACTTGTCAGTCCTTTGAATGCACACGAGAGATTGTGTGTGCTTCTATTTCTTCTGAGGATGATTTTTTATCGACCCTCAAATGTTCCTCGACAGTCCTGAAGAGGTTGTCTCGATTGGCGTTGCTGCTCACAACGCGTGCGAGGACTCGTCCAACCAAATCCAGTTGGATTCGGCTTTTACCGCGCCTTTGCCATCCTCGGTTGTTAAAGCTGATGCTAGCTAGATAGGACGAGTAGCGTTGTTCGCACTCACATCTATCAATGCTTCGCTCGTTTTCGGTGTGATTCCTTTTCATCTTCCCTCTGGTGAGTGAAGGGTGCTTTTGCGTCCCATTCATTTCTTTGGAAAACGCTCGCTGTGAAAGTATTTGTTTTTTTGATGTCGGCCAAAACGAGGTTTTTCGTCCGAGGGTCGTGGAGCGCCCTTTGTTTTTTGGAAACGCGGGATCGATCACCCGCGTCTCTTCAGGGGTCGAGATCAAGCGGCGCAGTGCGGTGGTCACGAGGGTCGAGGCCGGCGTCCGATCCTCGACACAGTCGCGCGCGTCGACGTACGTACCTCCTCGCCGAGCGCACTGGCCTAGGCGTGTCTATCTCGCTGGCTGACGCATGTTAAAGAGCGTGAAAAGCAAGCTCACGGGGGTTGGTGGGCGAAAGAAGGAGGGTGAAAACGGGCGTCCCGCGGTTTCGCAGATGACGAGCAAAAAACCCAGCACGGGCGGTACCACCCGATCGTCCATTCCCCAGATGGAGGTGCTGTACGATACGAACAAGCCGCTGTTCTTGTTCCGCGATGTGGTGGCGTCCGAGCGACAGAATCTGTTCATCAAGAAACTCCATCTTTGCTCGTACACGTTCGATTTCACCGATGCCACTGCCCACGTGCGCGAGAAGGAGATCAAGCGACAGACGCTGTTAGAGTTGGTAGACTACGTCAACCAAGGGCAGGGAAAATTCACGGAGGCGGTGTTTGAGGACATCTCGCACATGCTCGCGCAGAACCTCTTCAGAGGGTTGCCCCCTTCAAACTATGAGATCACTGGGAATGCTGCTGGGGACAACCTTGACCCGGAGGAGGAGGAGCCGACGCTGGAGCCGTCGTGGCCGCATTTGCAAATCATTTACGAGTTCCTGCTGCGTTATGTCGTGTCTAACGAGGTGGATGCGAAGGTTGGGAAGAAATACATCGACAACACGTTTGTGCTCAAGCTCCTCGAGCTGTTTGATTCAGAAGACCCTCGCGAGCGCGATTACCTGAAGACGATCTTGCATCGAATTTACGGAAAGTTCATGGTGCACCGGCCGTTCATCAGGAAAGCGATCAACAACATCTTCTTCAGGTTTATCTATGAGACCGAGAGGCACAACGGCATCGCGGAACTCCTCGAGATTCTCGGGAGCATCATCAACGGCTTTGCACTCCCACTCAAGGAGGAACACAAAGTTTTCCTCCAGCGAGCACTCTTGCCGCTACACAAGCCCAAGTGCGTCGCGATGTACCATCAGCAGCTGTCGTACTGCATCACGCAGTTCGTAGAGAAAGATCCGAGGCTCGCGGATGCGGTGTTGCGCGGTCTGTTGAAATACTGGCCGGTGACGAACAGCCAAAAGGAAGTGTTGTTCCTTGGAGAGCTCGAGGAGGTTCTTGAGCTCACTCAAGCGGCGGAGTTTGTCCAAACGATGCTCCCTTTGTTTCGGAGAATATCCGCTTGCATCAACTCGTCGCATTTCCAAGTGGCCGAGCGCGCGTTGTTCCTGTGGAACAATGACTACATTGTTAACCTCGTCGCGCAGAACAGACGCGTGCTGCTGCCAGTATGCTTCGGGGCGTTTGAGCGTAACGCGCGGAACCATTGGAACGCGGCGGTCGGTGGGTTGACCATCAACGTGCGGAAGATGCTTATGGAAATGGACCAGCAGCTGTTTGAGGAATGCCAAAAGAAATGGGAAGAGGAAGAGAGCAAATCTGAGGAAATGGAGGCGAATCGTCAACAGGTGTGGAGGAAAGTTGAAGAGCTCGCTCAGAGAGCGCATTAGCGATACGCCGTTCTCGCTCGCTGTGCTGCTTGTGATTCACACTAATAATCCAATAATATTTTACAGTTCCTATTCTACACCTCATCGCCGTATCGGCGTCTTTGCCACAGGGGTCCTTGCCTTCGGTATCCCTTCTGTAGGCGGCTGATACGGTTTCATCTTCATCGCCGAGGGAGGATTTACTCCCCAATCTTTGGCACCAAGCAGCGCAAAGTTGGGATCCACCGTAACCATCTGCTGTGCGCTCGCGCGCGCCCTCGGGGTTGTTGTCGTCGACGACGCACGACGAGATACCGACGACTTCGCTGCGACGAGATCCATGTAATCTCCCTTCGACATAACCTGAGTTGATGACAACAGCGGCGGTCCGGCTTTGGCTGACGCTCCGTGGCGAAGTGTCACCCCGCGAGCCATCGTCATCACCTCCAACGCGTTTGCCTGCTGCTGACTCTGTTTGGGGTGAACGTAATCCACCCCACCGAGTCTCTTTGTCGTAAGGCTGTGCAATTTCCTCGTGCTAGCCTCCTCCGCGGTTTCCCTCTGGTCAATCACCTTCACCTTCATCGTCTGAGCAAAACTCGGCATCTTTTCTGGATCGAGTTTTTGAACCACGACCAGCTCACCCGATTCAGCGTACCCCCAATCTTGGCCTCGCATCGATTTTTGAAGCGACTCAAGCTTTCTCAACTCGTACTGGTCTTTTTGCACCTGCAATTTCTGCAACTCCTGCGCAGCTCGTCGTGACCCAATTTCTTCGCGCAAGCGTCGTTCCCTGTTCATTTCCTCTGGTGTCATCTTCTGCTTGCTCCTGAGTGGCTTTGCCTTCGGGGCGTCTATCGCCGCTGGAAAGGATTTTCTCGGCATTGTTGACGACAACCTCGCGCCTCCCGTCTTACGCAATAAAGACCCTCCGCAGACCCCCACACCAACCCTAGGCGCACCCATCGTTGCTGATAGCTTTGCACCCGAACCGACCGCCGCACGAGGGTTTTCTTGCTCAGGAACCCTCGGCCGCCGCCTCGCGCGCACTGTCCCCCTCGCCCAAGCATCAATAGGAGCTGGGATGTGGGCTTCGTCTGGGAACCAGCTTCCGACAGTCTCCTCCGGCTCGGTTGCGGGACCTCGGGTAGAGAAGCTTTCACGCTCCACGAACGTCATGTCCACCACCGCGAGGGCGTCCCGAACTGCCTGGCTAGCGGCGTAAGACACCACCTTACGCTGGAGCTCCGAGGCGTCGAGGTGCGAATTTACACGTTCCAAGATTAGCTCCAGGCAATCTTGCACGCACTCCTCGCGCTCCTCTTCCTCGCGGTCTTCTGCGAGAAGGTCGTCATCCTCAAAAACATCAGGGTCTCCCTCGCTCATCCTGTCGCGAACAACCGAGGCAGCACGCTCGTCGCCGTGCGCGTACCTCTGAGGAACGACCTCAGCCCGTTTGGTGAATTCCATTTCCAGCCCAAAAGGTCAACGGGTGAGAAATCATCGCAAGCCAAATAAAATCGTGCTCGCAGCGGAGACGAGACCTTTCGATGTCGGCGCGCTATAAAAGCCACCGCTTCGCCACCAACGCGCCCTTTCACAACGCTCGACCGTCAGCTGAGGTCGACGCGAGGGCGACAGGCGCTACAAACCGATCCTAACCGATCGTCATGCCGCCTTACGCCGGGACTTTCGCGAAACCGGAGAACGCGCTGAAGCGTGCGGTACGTTTTCCGGCGATGGCCGCCGCCCGGCAAATCCGCTCCAAACCCTGTTCACACAGGGGGTGTTTTTTTCCCTGCGATCGACGCCCGCTCACCCTCGCCCCCACTTCACCGTCTTCGTTTCACAGGAGGAGCTGATCAACGTCGGTCAGCCCAACGCGGCGCTGCAGGCACTCCACGATGTGATCACCTCCAAGCGCCACCGCACGTGGCAGAAGGTGCTTGAGCAGATCATGTTCAAGTACGTCGAGCTGTGCATCCAACTCAAAAAGGGACGGCTCGCGAAAGATGGTCTGATCCAGTACAGGATCGTGTGCCAGCAGGTGAATGTTCAGTCGCTCGAAGAGGTGATCAAACACTTCCTCAAGCTTGCGACGGAGAAGGCTGAATCTGCGCAAGCTGCTGCGGCTGCGTCGGCGAACGATGCCACCCTCGCGGTCAGCGATCTCGAGGCTGAAAACACCCCTGAGAACCTTATGCTCAAATCCGTCTCGGCGGAGAGCGAAAAGGATCGCTTGGACCGCGAAACCGTGACGCCCTGGTTCAAGTTCCTCTGGGAGACGTACCGCACTATTCTCGAAATTTTGCGCAACAACAACAAGCTGGAGCCCCTGTACGCCATGACGGCGAACCGCGCGTTTGCCTTCTGCGTCACCCACAAGCGCACCACCGAGTTCCGCCGCTTGTGTGAGATTCTTCGCAACCACTTGTCGAACCTGATGAAGTACCGCGACCAACGCGACAGGCCCGATTTGACCCTCCCCGAGACCCAGCAGTACTACCTCGAGACTAGGTTTGAACAGCTCAAGGCTGCGGCACAGCTTGAACTGTGGCAAGAGGCGTTCCGCACCATTGAGGACATCCACGGCTTGACGATCATCCTGAAGCGGTCGCCCAACCCCAAGATGATGGCGACGTACTTCGCCAAGCTCACCAAGGTGTTCTGGGTTTCTGAGAACTATCTCTACCACGCGTACGCTTGGTACAAGCTCTTCAACCTGAGCAAAACGTACAACCGCAACCTGACTCCGGAGGACCTCAAGGCGATGGCCTCTACCGTGCTCCTCTCGGCTGTGGCCATCCCGCCCTACGAGTCGCGCACCGCCGCCACGCCCTCCAACCAGGAGCTGGACAACGCAAAGGAACGCGACGTTCGCATGGCGACTCTTCTCGGGTACACTCTGGATCCCAAACGCGATCCCCGCGAAGTGCTCTCGCGCAAGGCGCTGCTAAGCGAGCTCATCTCCAAGGGTATCCTCTCCCTCGTGTCCACGGAGGCGCGCCAAGTGTGGGCGCTCTTTGAGAAGGAGTTCCACCCGCTAGACATGTGCAAGCACGCGCAAAAAGTGTTCGCTACCCTCAGCCCCGAGGCCGTGCAGCTTTCTGCCGCGAGCCCCATCCCCACCATCGAATTCGATCAGTTCCTCCCCCGCATGCGCAGCCTCGCTGTGGTGCGCATGCTGCAGCAGTCGTCTCAGGTGTACCAGACGATGAAGTTGGAGACCCTTCAGCAGGTTGTTCCCTTCCTGGAATTTTCCCAGGTTGAGCGCATCCTCGTAGATGCCACCAAGGGCGGTGCTGTTGCTGTTCGCCTCGACCACCAGAACAAGTGCGTACGATTCGAAGGAGACCAGCTGGAGAGTGATAACATCAAGAACCATCTCGTGGCCATGGCGCAGAAGCTCAAGAAGGGCATGCAGATGATGTACCCTGAAGCTCCCGCCGCGTCTCTGGCGTCGAGGACCAACACTGCTGAGCTCCTTTCCAAGGTTGAGAACGAGCACAAGATGGCCCTGGCGCGCAAGGTCATCATTGAACGCCGCAAGGAAGAGCAGGAGCGCATCTTGCAAGAGCAAGAGCGTGTGCTCGAGGAGGCTCGTGTTGCCGCGCAGCGCTTGCACGAGGAGACCGAAGCGAAGCGACTCGAAGAAGAGCGCCGCACGCGCGAGGCGATGCGCATCCGCCAGGAGATGGAAGAGAAGGAGAAGGAAGAAGCACTCGCTCTTCTTGCCGAGGCTGAGAAGCGCAACCTGGGCAAGGGCAAGAAGGGCTTCAAGATCAAGCTCGAAGATGGCCAGAAGCTTGACAAGCGCACCCTTATGGAAGATGCCATCAAGGAGCAGATCAAGGAGAGGCAAGAGATGGAGCGCAAGCTCGTGCGGCTTGCGAAGAGCATGGATCACCTTGAGCGCGCCAAGCGCGAGGAGGAGGTTCCCCTTATCGAGGCGGCGTACAAGGAAAAAATGGTCGAAGACGAGAAATTCCACAAAGAACTGCAGCAGCAAAACGCCGAGAAGCACCGCAAGGCCTGGGAGACTGCCGTGGAGGAAAAGAAACGTCTCTCCAAGATGACTGCGGAGAAGGATGCCTTCTCCGAGGCTATCGTTTCGCGCCGTTCCGAGGAGTTCGAGGCTCTTCGCGTCGCGCGCGAGGAGAAGATCAACGAGCTTCGTATTGTTCGCAAGAACGAACGCGAAGTTGCTCGTCGCCGCGCCTACGTGCGCCGTCTTCAGCAGATTGAGGAAGAGGTAAAGGCGGCTGCGGAGCAGGCTGAGAAAGACAGACGCGAGGACGAAGAGCGCAAAAAAGCAACCGAAAGGCGCGAAGAGGAGGAAAAACGTCGCGCCGCGGAAAGGGATGACCGTCGCGAACCTCGTCGCGACGACCGCTCCGAACCTCGTCGCGACGACCGTTATGAGTCTCGCGGAGGTGGAGGTGGAGGTGGAGACCGCTACGAGCCTCGACGCGGCGACGATCGTGACCGCGGCGGCGGGGACAGGTACGAGCCTCGACGCGGCGGCGACGACCGCGGCGGCGGCGGCGGGGACAGGTACGAGCCTCGACGCGGCGGCGATGACCGCGGCGGCGGTGGCGGTAGCGGAAGGTACGAGCCTCGACGCGGCGGCGACGATCGCGGTGGCGGTGGCGGCGGCGGAGACAGGTACGAACCTCGACGCGGCGGCGACGATCGTGGCGGCGGCGGGGACAGGCAAGAGCCTCGACGCGGCGGCGACGATCGCGGCGGCGGTGGCGGCGGGGGCGGCGGGGGCAGTGGTGGTTCGCGTTGGTGATCGATCTGTCGAAAGATTGAAATCAGATATCAAAGATAATACACTCACTCAAACCTTCGCGCATATTTCAACAACTCTTGACTTCAGCCGCAAGTAACTCCCAGCACACGCGCCGCGCCGGAAGCGGTCCATTCCAAAATCTTCCGAAAAAGGAAAAAAAATGCTTAAACGACGACGTTTCGTTGCAACGACTTTCCACTTCCGATCATCCAGTCACTTTGCCCAGCGCACACGTTTTACGGGGCAAGGCAAAATGACGGTCGCGATGCATGCGCATGGTGTCGCGCCAGTAGCGAGACTACCTGCGACTCGTCGAAGCACAACACGTCACGCGCCCAGCTTTCAGACGAGCGCCTTCGTCGGGAAGGCGATGGAAAAAGTGCACATCACGGGTCGTCGCCAAAAGTATCTCGGACTCTCCGTTAAAGCCGTACAGACGTACGTCATCCTCCATGCTGTCTGTTGCCTTTAAAGCTCTACAGAGAAACTGACACAGACCTCTTCCCAACATCGCAGCCTTCCAGCCCATGGTCTTTCGCCAGGTGAAGCTTTCAAGAACTTCACGCGACCGCACACCATCCTGGGAACTATCGTGCGTTCCCTGCTTCTCTTTTGGGCTTTCTGAAAACCAAGAGTCACTTGACAGCCAAACTCAGCCTGACCTGCTTTCCATTTCATTTTCGTCCCTCACAGATAAGCACGAGCTCCGTGACGCTCATGGCTTGGCAGTTTGGTCACGCGCTTGAGTTGTTTGGGTTAATGATTGCCGGCAAGCATTGGGCCACGGCGGTCGCGGCAGCCGTGCTGATGAATGTTTCCATCGTCGGAATCAACCAGGTGTACGATAAAAAGCTGGACCGAGTCAACAAACCGTACCTTCCGATGGCCAACGGCGCGTACAGCTCTGACACGGGCCTTTCGGTCGTCGCGCTGAGCACCGCGGGGAGCTTTGCGATTGGTATTTGGAGCGGATCCAGCGCGCTGATGTGGGCGCTCGTGATTAGTCTCACGCTTGGCATCGTGTACTCCGTGGACTACCCTGGTTTGCGTTGGAAAAAATCCCCGGTTCTCGCCGCGACGTGCGTGTTGTTCGTACGAGCGGTCATCGTTCAGCTCGGGTTCTTCGCGCACGCTCTCGGGCGCCCGCTGACGGATTTCAACTTCCCGCCAAACTTGTGGTGCGCTATCGGGTTCATGGCAATCTACGGCATCGTCATCGCGTTGTTCAAGGACCTTCCAGACATAGAAGGCGACACAAAGCAAAACGTGCGAACGCTCGGGGTTCGACTCGGACCGTCGTTCGTGTTCAATCTGTGTTTAGCCCTGCTCACCGTGGCGTACGGAACCGCGGGGTTCGCGAGTGTCGCAAACGCCGTTTCCGCGACGTCGCGCGTGGTGGGTGGTATCCACGCGGTCGTCATCGTCGTTCTTCTCGCGGGTTCGCGACACGTCGACGTCTCGTCCTCGGATTCGTTGTACGACTACTACATCACGTTCATCTGGAAGGCTTTTTATCTCGAGTATTTTCTGCTTCCATTCGTGTGCTTCGCGTGAGAAACAGAAACAGTCGCTCGAGAGCTCGGGGTTTGTAAAAAATTAGTCCCTCGAAAAAGTGTGCTTTTCCCGGGATGTCGAGAAATCGCCCCCCCCCCCCAAAGTGCACTTGCAGAGAGTTCTGTGCTAAAGAGCTATAATAATATTAGAAGTATGTCTATGTGTACCACACCCGTCTTTACGCCCATTTCGCGCCTTTATACGCGTCAATCACAAAGCCGACACCGCAAAACAGCAACTCTTCCGCGATCTGGTCCACGCTAGGAGCCGCCGGCGCTGAAAAGTCCCCGAGAGGATCAAAGTCGCCCAAGGAAGCAGGAAGCTCAGCGCCGTGGTGCTGCATGGAAGGTTTCAGAGCCACGCCGATGAGATCACCCCCGTGCTCATCCGCGAATAGAAGCGCCGTGCCGCCGAGTCGTCTCTCGGCTTCCCTGAGGAAGCATCGCAGAGGATCGAAACCGACGAGCATCGCGGCGCGCGCTTTGTCCGGACCGCGGGCGAGAACCTTTTCAGGCATTTTCGCGAGCTGCAGCCCGCGTTTGTTTCCGTGCTCCGCTTCCAGGAGCCCGTCAGCATCGACGCCGAGTTCCTTGATTAGTCTTCGTTTGATCTGTTTAGCAGTAAACAAAGCGTGATCTGGGAAAGGTAAGGATGCTCTGCGCAGCTTGAGCACGATGTCGTAGTGCGTCAGCGCCGGAGTGAAGAGCGACTCCCAAGCCGCGTCGTCCCCGAGCCGAATCGCATTCGCGTCGTTTTTGGTGGCGCTCGCGTCCATACCGTTACGGCCTTGCAGGATCGCTTTAAGGCGCTCAGCACCCCGAGAGGCAAGCACCTGCGTGCGTTTCAACACAACCGCACCAGGTCCGCGTTGGGTCCAGACGTCCCCAGCAGAATCATACGGTGTCCAGATGCACATGGAAGGCGCGTCGGGGTCGTCCATTTTTTTCTCAACCTCTTGCATCTCGTCCCCCGTGATCCCCTCGTCCCCGTCCTCCTCAACCGCGGGGTCCACGAAGAGTGGCAACACGTTCCAGGGGTGGGACGCGAGCAAGTCAAGGAATCGAACAAACGCAACCTCGCGCGAGGTTGGTGGCTCGAAAGCACCAGGATGCAGGAAGAGGTGCGCCATCAAAAGCTCGATTGTTTCACCCTTGAAGTGCGGCGAGAGCATGTGCGCCGCGATCCATCGCTTTGCCACTTGCGTGGCGGGACCGTACGCGGGGAAACGCAGATTAACCGTGGCGATGACCCCAGCGTGCGCCGCACCACATATCAAGTGTCTCTCCGCAGCTTCGTTGTTCGCGCCTCCCGCGGTGGAGTTGATGTGCATTCGAATGGCGAACCCTTCGTGCAACACGTCAATCGCTTCCTCCGCGACGACGGTTTGCGTGGCGAAACTCGAACGGAGCTGCTCGGCAATCTTAAGCGCCATCGCGGCTTTCGTCTTGTTGATCGCCGTGCTGTTATCAGGCCACCGACCGCTTCCCTCGAGCTGCACCAACACGTCAAGCGGCTTGGGACAGACCGATATCTGCTCATTGCTCCGTCCCATGCCTATGCCAGCACCGAACGCGAGCTGATGCGGTTTCGGGGGAAACGGGTCGGTTCCGCGAAACGCGGCGCTGAGCGGTTGGACATTCACAACCTTCAAAGGCAAGTCCTTAAGCTCTTTCATGCGTTTCGAAAGCCGGTCAAGGCTCTGCACCAAGGTTTTCGCGGAAGATTCCGTCGAGCCTTCCTCTTGACCCGTCCCGTCCTTCCCTCGCAGCGCCGCATCCAACAGGTTACAGCTCCAGTCCACGTCCTCCGCGGCGTCGAGATTGCGCTTCACGGTGTACTCGAGCGCCAGCGCTGGAATGTGGTGCCGCTTGTGCGCGGGGATGGCGTCCCACACGATGGATTCGCAAATGCGACCGTCTTTAAACCGACGAAGTTCTGCTCGGTCACCCCAGAACGCGCGGAAGGCTTTCGCGAGCGCGTCATCGTCCGAACTCGGCCCGAGATCCACCAACCGGGACGCGTTATCGGGATCGAGGATGATGCCGATCCATATTTTGAAATGTTCCTCGTCCACGGACCCGACGGTGTCATCCGCCTCGGAGGCTTTCCGTTTCTTCGTGCCCGGTTGCGCCGCAGCTTCCAGCGAGGGACGAATATCCGAGGCGTTGACAAAGCTCTGTTGCTGCACGCGAATCACCTTCGCGCGCGACCCTAGGGTTTTTGTTGCAATCTCGTCGACGCGCGCCTCGAGCGCGCGCCAACTCACGGCGTCGGCGTCGCACGAACCTGACGCGCTTGTTTTGTTTCGATCCAACGTGACGTGCAGATGTACGTCGTATCGCACTGCGGGATACATGGAGCTCAAAAACACCTGCTCAAACGCGGTTCTTTGTCCGCGCTCGAGAACTGCCGCGGAGAGCGCGGCTTCGTGCGCGAATTCAGCAATCGCGCTTTTCGACACCCTCGCACCGATGTTCACGTTTCCGTCGGGTCCGATGAGGACAAACGGAAAGGCGCGCTTCCACCGACCCAAGTTTTGTTTCGCCGCGCTGAATCCCCCCGAAAGAACCTTGGGATCAGCAAGGAAAGTCAGCGCAGCTTTCACGAGCTGCTGCGCATCCATGAGAGGACTGAGCTTTCCTCCCGTTGTCACCAGATGGGACATGAGCATGGACAGCACGAAGCCCGTGAACCCGTCGGGGGCCCCGAGCATTCCGCGCCTCGCCGCCCATACCTTGAGCAGCAAGCACGCGTCGTCTAAGTACTCAACCTCCGCAGCGGCGTCGCGCAAATATTTTCCATGTTCTTCCACGAACATGTCTTCGAGGATAGACTGATTGTAATTCGGGCTCGCCGCGCGTTCGCCGTCGACCTCGTCCAGGTGTCGCAAGTTTGCCTTGTCCGGCATCAGGCGCGACGCGGGAAACGCGTCGGAGGGCGCCGTCACGAGCACGCGAAGACACAAGTCATTCGTTTTCGCAGCGGTTACGAGTAAGCACAGCTTACGCACATCTCCGTGGTGCGCAGACATGGACACGCTCGCGACCCATTTCGCGCGGCTCAAGTGCTGCTGCAGCACCTGCAGGTACGCGAAGCGTTTAGCGTGGTACCGGTGGTCCAGATAATCCTTCGCCGCGAAGTATCCCCGCGGCACCTCCACCGCAACGTCAGCCACGGAAGATGAGGTACCGGGAGAGATTCGCAGGCACCCTCCGTTTGCCATGCTTCCGGTAAGATACACCCGCTCTGGTGCGACGAACTTTACCGACGTCACACGGTCCGCGCCCGCCCCGAAGTGCGCCGGCGGCGCGAACTTTGTGGTTTTTTCCGGTATGCCTGCGAGAAGAAAATAGGTCAGCAGCGAGTTACGAGGCAGACGGGTCGCGAGAGGTTGGTCACGAAGAGCCGTGCGTGTGCGCCGCGCGTCGAGTTGGTCTCAGGCATATGCTTGTCGTTTTAAGTATTCGTCATGAGGATAGTCTGTTCTCAAAGATTAATAAGTTTGCATCACTGACCAACGTCGAGGCGCGGAAAAACGGGAAAACCAAACAACACACGCCGTCGACGCGCGCGACGACGACGCTCGAGCCAAACCACAGCTGAATCCTCAGGCATATGCTTGTCGTTTTAAATATTCGTCATGAGGATAGTCTGTTCTCAAAGATTAATAAGTTTGCATCACTGGATTCAGGCCGTGTGGTAAACTGGCGACGCGACGAGTGATTGGCTGGCTTTCTTTCTTCGAGCGACGGTCGAAAATCGACAAACCCAACAAGAGAGACGCTGCTGTGCCTACCTGAGAGCGTCTCCTGCAACTGATTCACGAGTGCGCTTGCGACGCCGCGCATTGCCCGGGGAAGAGAGGATTCATCCTGCAGAGCCCTGAGCAGCTCGCCATCCAGCGTGCCGGTGGACATTTTTTTGACGAGGGCACGATTGCCGCCGCTAAAACGTGCCGGCGGCCGTGTCGCGATCTAGCGCCGCAGCGGCGGTCGCCACGCACGTGGGCGGGTACCGCGTGACCGAGAGCAACGACCGACGTATGCGCGCACTCTTGCCTCCCAGAAATGCGGCGAACACACCGACGCTGCTGGCGCGCGCGCTTGTGAGGTCCGCGCAAGGCGTGAGCTGAAAGGCGGCGGCGGCGGTGGCTTTACAAGTAGGGCAAATTTTCGTCTTTTCCAATATAAGTAAGTCTTCCATCAGCTTGGCGAATCTCGTAATTTCTAGACGCCCACCGGTTCTCTACTCCCCCCTCTACTTCGACCGGCGCGGGGGCGCGGCGCACTAGGTGAGTGGGTCGAGATGAACCCTCTGACACAGATAAAAAACACCCAGAAGGCGACCCTTAGCGAGGTTCGTCAGGGTCTGAGCGACAGCGCATCGTGGCACGCCAAGTTTTCCAACTCCGCGTACGTTTTCGCGGGCGGGCTTTCCTTCGACCTCACCGAGGGCGACGTCCTGGCTGTTTTCTCGCAGTACGGTGAGATCGTGGACGTGAACTTGGTGCGACACGAGGAGACTGGCAAATCGAGGGGCTTCGCGTTTGTGTGCTACGAGGACCAACGGAGCACGGTCCTGGCGGTGGACAACCTGAACGGCGCGACGGTGCTGGGGCGAACGGTCCGGGTGGAGCACGTGGATGATTACAGGCTGAAAGACGAGGAAGCGGCGAAGCGAAAGGACTGGAGGTGCGGGTGCGGGGTGGAGAATTTCAAGTCCAGAGACAACTGTCACAAGTGCGGGGGACCACGGCCGGCGCCTGAAGAGCCGGGAGCTGGGTCGGGCGCGGGGGCCGGTCGCGAGGTTGCCGCACCGGCGGGCGACGGCGCCAGGAAACCGGAGGCGTGGGAAGTTGCGGGCGTCGACGAGGACGATGCGATGATGCGTGAGCTCATGGCGCGGAAGGAAGCCGCGATGGCTCGAGCGAAAGCAGCGGCGGAGGGTGCACCCCTCCTGGGGGCAGATCCGTTGAAAGAGGCGAAGGCTGAGGCGAAGCGCGCGAAGAAGGATGCGAAGCGCTCGAAAAAGGATGACAAAAAAGCAAAAAAGGAGCACAAGAAACGAAAGCGCGACGGGAGCGTCGACGAAGGCGGACTCGGAGAAAGCAGCAGCAGCGACGAAGAGGGAATGGTTAAATAGCACGGTTCAATAGAACAACCAAAAGTAGTCACCCACATTTATGAAACACCGAGGTGCGCGGCGTAGTTAACGCAAGCCACGCGCGCGTCAGTAGTTTGGTTTTGAAACTCAACCACCGTGATCCCTCCGCGCGTTAAACGCAGCTTCGACGCGAACCCCGCATCCGTGCCTAGCGCTCGTGCGGTGAAACTCGCGATGGTCGATGCTGACGCGAACACCGTAAATGTCCGATCGCCGAGTACGTCATGAATGTTTTCGGACGAAATCGCGTTCGGCGCGTCGCCGCCAACCGCCGCGCACACTTCCGTGGCCAACGCGACGGACGCGGGGTGCCCGTCGTGCAAAGCGCGCGCGACGGTGACGTCGCGAAGCACCGCAGCGACTTGCGATGCCGTGGCTTCGTTTTTCGTATCACCGGCTTCATCACTTGTTGTGCAGATAAACACCCCTCGCTTTGTGGCGTCGTCGAGATTTCCCAACACCGGCGGCGAATCGGTCTGGTTGAGTTTCAACAGCTCGACGCGCCCGCCTGTATCAAACGCGAATTGGGTGACCCCGCAGTTACTCTGTTCCAGGCGCCGGAAGTATTCCGGACTTAGCCCCAACGCGTTCGCGGTCATGGCTTGAATCACGGCGTTGTGTGCCACCACGAGTACGTCCTTTCCCTCTCCTCGCAACACTTCTTGCCAGCACTCCGCGCCCCTTTCCCACAGCTCCCGGACGGGAAAGTGCCCGTCTATTTCGAAGTCCGCGGGCGCCGCTTTCCACGCCGCGTACTGAACGCCGAGCTTTGACTTGCCCTCTTGTTTCCGCAAACCCTGCATCGAATACAGGTCGATTTCACGCAGCACCCACAGGTCCACGAGCGCCGCCCCGTTCCTCGCGCCCCAGATCACCTCCGCGGTTCGACTCGCGCGTCGCAAAGGACTTCGGAACCCGACGTCGAAACTCTCCCCGTCCAGCATCTGTCGTGTCCTCTCCGCCTGCGCCTCGCCTTTGCGTGTCAGGACCGAGAAATCCGAGCTCCCCTGGATGCGCCCCTCTTCGTTCCACGTGGACTGCCCATGGCGCACCAGCGTCACCGTCTTGGGCGAGGACACACTCGGCAACGAGCAAGTCACGACGCGACACCCAGAGGCGCGCGATGCGGACTGTCGCGAACGATGTGACTCAACGCAGCTCCTTCGTGAGGAGACGTTACAGGCCCTCGCCGGCGCGACGGCAGAGCACGCGATGGGCATCACGGCCCGTGAGTAGCACGCTTGATGCGTGACTACAGGTAGGGTCCAAGAGGACCTGGGTCTGGACTGCCCGTGCACGGCGCCGCGAGGAGTGTCGTGTTTCGAGATTAACGCTGACGAGGCCGGCGTTGAGAACAATGCTGAAAACGAGAGCGGAATTGCAGCTTGTCGCCACTGCGTGAGACGCGCCATCAGAACGTCCTAGGGAAGTGCACGACCCCTAAAGTCGCACAAAGGCAACGCTCCAATAGTAAGCGTCGCGATGACCCGCGCGTAGTGACACCGGTTAACAGCTGTGCGAGCCGGATTCGCCTGAGGTCGCGATGAGTCGCGAGCCCCCCGCGTCGAAATACTTGACGCGCGTGCACGACGGGGAGAGTCTTGAGGATCTCAAACCGTGGAGAGCGCGCGGAGTCGAGTTGTTCATCGGCGAAGACGCCTTGGACGTCTCAGCGAGAGCGACGCGTGGATGGGAACACCTGCCGCTGCCTGAATGCGTGCCCTCCACGTCCAAGGAACTTGACGATTCGGCACCAATACAAGACGACGACGTAAACATGTCCCCGCGTCTCTACACCGCCGTGCTTCGCGCAGTTCTGACGTCTCCACCGTCGGAAGATGCGCTTATTATCGCGGAGGCAATCCGCGAAGCTCTCGGCCTGTCGAAAGAGACGCACGACGCGGCGCTCGCCGTCGCGATGTCGCCGCAGACGTCAAAGCTCTCGGCGCCCGCCGCTCCCGAACCCGGGAGCGAATCGCAGAGCGTAACGCCGAGGTCTGTGGCGAATGATACGATGGAAGAAGTTGCGGACGCGAATGGGGCGATAGTTGAGATCGTGGAATTTGACGAGACCAACGAAGAGCCTGCGATGCCACCGGGTGGCATATTCGCGTGTTGTTTTGGAGGCGCCGCGAAGGCGCCGCGAAAAACGAGCTCGTCCCCGACGGCGCCGGAGAAAAAGCCCGAGCTTCCCAAAATTGAACCGCAAGAGATTTCGGTGGCTCGTACACTCGCCCCCGAAGCGCCAGCGTTGGTGTTGACCTCCGCGCCAGCGACAGCCGTGGATATTGAGGTTGCGCGCGATGAGGAACTCCACGCGGACGAAGTCGCGGAGGGATGCGCGACGCTCGCGCGGGCGTTGTGGCTCGGTTGGCGCAGAGCCGGCGGCGCCGCGACGGGCGGGCCGCTTGAGACCCACGAACCGGTTGGAACGACGATGGACGTATCTCATCCCACAACGCTTCCGTCGGGGTGGCACAACGTGCTCACCGCGTTCGCTGAGCGTCACGGTGCTTCTGAGGTGGCGGTAGCGTTGGCGGAGTCCATGGCGATTGCGAGAACAGACGACGTTCTGTCCACCGCGGAACTCGACAAAATTCACGTCCATCTGGCGACAGCAACGTCCGCCATAGCGTCCGGTCGCGCTGCGAAGACGGAATCCGCGCTGCGGGATGTAGTGGCTAACGCCCTGTTTCCCGTCATGGTCAGGGCGTTACGTGCGTGTCTTGCGCCTGACCCGGGCGCGGACGTTGACGATACCGTGGCTAGAATTCGCGCGTTAGCACCCACCGTGGCGCTCTGTATGCCGCTCGACACGCCTGCGTCCCGGTTCGCCGGGGTTGTGAATCGCGCTGCGGCACGAGCCGCGACAGATCGCGTCGAGAAGTGTCTCACCACATCGCTTCCCGGCGAGGCAAACGCTCGCATTACTGACATCTTCGTCGCGGTTCGAGAGGAGGACGACGCTGAACGCGACGCCAGAGACTCGCTCGCTGAACGCGACGCCAGCAAAGTGGCTCGCTGTCAGACTGAAGTAGCTGACGACGTACCCGACGCTCTCTACGCAAACGTGCTTCGCGACGCGGCGACACCCACGTTTACGCGGGTGACGGAGGCGGCGAAAATCGCGGTAGAGTGTTTCCCGCTTGACCTCGCCGCGTTTGGAGCCTTACCCCCCGGCGTTTCCGCGGCTTCCGTCGCGTCTCATGCCACCGCGTCGACACTGGCACGCGCAGCGACAGCGGCGACACGAGCTGTGGGTGGGATGTGCGCGACCCCGTATGGCACCGCGTTCCAAGCCCTGGATGGGGCACTCATGGACTTGCGAGGGAAGATGCGAGCGGAGAACCTCGGGTCCTCCGCCACGCCCTTGGGCGCCGGACGGGAGTTCGACCAAAACGTGCGCCTCGCGATGGAAGAGACGCTCGTAGTGCTGCGCCCACGGCTCGGTGCCGCGCTTCGAGACGCTTCTGCGCGTGAGCGCGGCGGTAAGAAAAATCGGCCGCTTGAGGCGGTGGCACCTGACCGGGGTGCCATGCATTCCTCGTCTCTTGCGGATTCCTTCGCCGCGCTGCGAGATGCGTACGCCGCGGCGTTGCCTGACACGATCGAGCGGCGCCGCGACGTTTTCGCGCGCGAACACGCGCTCGGGGTGGAAACGCTCATCGGCGGTGCGCTCCGATGGTACGCAGAAGAGCACGAGTCCGCGTGCTTATCAGAAGTGCGCACGGCGCGCGCACGACTGTGGGATGAGTCGCGCGGCGCCAAGGCGAGCCGTGACTCTGACGCCGGCGACGCCGCGATGCTCACGCGCCAGTTCCACACTCGGCTCAGTAACGTCCACGCGTGCGTTTCTTCGCTGCGCGCGTTTCGCGAGGACTGTCCGCTTCTGTGGCAGAAAGACACATTGAGCGGCTCGGGGGTTGACGAAGACGACGACACGGACGAGGACACGGACGATGAGGCGAATGCGATGAACGACGAGGACGACAAGGACCGAACCAACACGGAGAGCGCGAGTTTCGGCGAGCTCATGCGCTCGCTTCGATGTTCGCGCGCGTCAGTCATCGCGGCTGCGACCGAGTTGCTCATGGATGCCGTTGCGCCTGACTTTGAAACTGCGGCGATGTCTTCCGATTACTACGCGCGTAGCGCGGCGCTTTCCAAAGCTCTCGATACGATCGACGCCGAGCTCTCCGCGATGGACGCCTCGCTGGCGGCGGGGGCGTTCCGTCTCGCCGCCGCGGCGGTGCACCGCGCGGTGTGCGCGTCGCTGGAGCGTTTGATTACGCATCGCGCGCACGACGACATCGGCACGCGTGTTGCTTCCGGGGCGCTCGGTACGGCTGGAGGGTCACTTTCCGGAACGGAAGCACCACTCACGGAGGCGCAACACTCGCGTGTGGTGGAACTCGCTTCCACGCTGGAAGAGTTTCTCTCCGCCGATAACGACGGCGTTCCCGCGCAAGTTCTCGTGGACGGCGAACAGCGACTGCGCCGTCTTTTGAATTTGTGGTTCACCCCCACGGTCGAGGTGGTGAGGGAGTTTTGGCGACAGGTAGGAATAGTCGAGTCAAGCGGCGGGGGGGCGCGATTGGCAGGCGTTGGAGGACCCGTGAACGTGGTTCGCCCGTCGCACGGCGGCGGCGTCGGTCCGCTGGATCTCCTCGCGCTCCTGGCGCAGCGCGGCGGCGTCTCCACCGACGGCGACGCCTGTTCGGTGGTTGAGTCGCACGCCTCCGCCGCGGCCGCGATGGAGGCGCAAGCCGTGCTTGGGCTTGCCGTTGGCGAATCCGTCGTCGCGTCCTTCGTGTGCCGCGACGACCACTCCACGCTGGGCGGGCGACTGTTCGTGACGCAAACGCGCTTGGGGTTCTCGCCGTGCGGGGTCGGTCCGGACCACCCGCACGACGCGCACGGCGCGTTTTCCACGAAAATCGAACACATCACGAGGGCTTGGAAAGCCCAAGCCTCCGAAAACGCAACACCGGCGTTGCACGTGTTACTAGTGGATGGCCGTGAAGTTCGGTGGGGGTGCTTCGTGGGAGGCGCGCGCGCGCGCGACCTCGCGCTTGAAGGGCTACAAGCCTCCGCCGCCGCGCGTCAGCCGAACGCGCCGTTTTTGGTGCACCCCGACACGACCGCGCCCGCCTCAGGTGACGTCGCGCTTCCGCACGGCGAAACAACGCGTCGCATGGTTTCGTGTGCGCTGGATGGGTTTGTCGACAAGCCAGGCACGCTTTTTGTGACCTCCGCGGCGCTGCTGTGGCTGCCCGGTGGCGATGCCGTTTTGGCGAAGGAAATTCTCGACGCGCGCGGCGGCGGGACGAGAATCGCGTTCACCGAAATCGACGCGAGCGGCGTGTGCACCGCGAGCAGAGGTTGGCGCGATCATTGCGTGGTGATTCGAGTCAATTCTAAAGCAGGAAGACGCGTCGCTCCGGTGAGGTTCGTTCGCCTCACGGAATCGAGTGCGATCGCACTGAAGGAAACGATCCTCGCCGCGATGACCGCGTTTGACGCGCGAAGAACGGCGGTGACAAAGTAGGACTTTTTTCAACGTGATTTAGTTTAGCAAACCCACACCGTGTCGTCCCCCGAGACCCCGAACGATTCCGCCACGACGTTGCTATCTGCGAACATGGGACTGTCGAACCCTCGCGAAAACGACCCTGGGAGTTGTCTTCTTCGCATTGACCCGTCCCACGCCGCTTTCCACGCGTTCGCCCCGCCGCGCACGACGACGACGTTTGTTATGCCGGCACAAATCAAAACCTCCGCCGCTTTGCGTGCGCGGACGCCGCCGACGTCGTCCAACACCAACAGTTTTGATTCGGCACCGCCATCGTTTGAACACGCCGCGTTGACCTCTCGTACGAAGAGGTTCACGTCCACCGGTTCTTGCCGGTACACTTTCTTCCCCGCCGTTGCATCGTACACTCGGCTGGCTTTCACCAACGGCGCCAGCCGAACTCGGTCACCGTGCGACACCCCCGGCCGAGCTGGGTTTGGGACTTTTCCCTCAAACTCAATCTCCGAATCCGCACGCACGTCAAGCGCGACGTAGCCGTTCTCCCATAACACGCGCGCCTCCTCCGTGTCCGCCGTCTCGTTTTGGTCAGGGAACTTACCCAGCACCATCGCCGCGAACGTTTCGTCGTCGTACAACCCAGTCGAGACGTGCGAAGAAACGTCACGACGAGATACGTTTTTTTGCCTAGTCATCATCGTTATCCCACTCGAAAAACGTCGCGTCGCGGAAAGGTCGCACACACGAGGCATCGTGTGAGTCGTCATCAGCGCCATCGTGGTACACATCGTGGTCACGCTTAATGTCAATACACGCCAAGATGACACGTGCGCGGTCGTGAGTGCCCTTGCCTCGCTACGACGGCCATGGATAAATTTTCCCGGGAAACGTGACAAATATCTCGTCCGACCAAAGCTACGACTTCGCTCTTCAAACGTCTTGGCGCGCGGTGCCCAGATAAAGTGCGCACGCGGGGTGTGCGATGACGCCTGGCGCTTTCTGCATGATCACTCTACCGGGGCTAGACCTCGCCGCGCGCGCCTCCGCGCACCCCCGCGCGGGCGAGCCCCCGAGATTCGCCGTCAGATGGCCGGTCGTTTCGTCTTCTTTCCGACGAACGGCGAATCTCAGAAATCATTTCGGGTCCTTGCGCGGCCGGCCGGTACAGCGCTGGGTCTCGCGCGGTTCCGAGCCCCCGGGTGACGGCGGCGGCGGGGACAGTGCGTTGGCGCGCGCGCTGAAGGCCGCGCTCGAGATCGAGACGGAAGAGGAAAAGCCAGCAGTGAAGATTTGGCAAGGCCAGACAGATTGGGCTTCCACGCCGAAGGAAAAGGAAGCAGAGCCGCTGCGACGCCGCCCGGTGACGCAAAGCAGAGAAAGGCTAAAACGCGACGGGCGAGGCGGGAAGGCTCGCGGGACGAGGAGTTGGAGCTGTCAATCGACGAGGGGCGTCCCCAGGGACCGAGCCACGGTTTACGCGTGGCTGTGTTTGGCGGTAACGCGGGCCTTACGAAGCAGCAGTGCGAGCACAAAGAGGAAGTTCGCGGCGCGGCATCGGTGAAGTATTACGAATCTATCGGTGAAGGAGGAGGAGGAAACTACAAAGCACTGTTGAACAGCATCAAACGTGGAGGAGTTGATCGGGTGTTCTTCATCACGCGATTCAACGGGCACGCTCCTTGCAGCAAAATTCGCGCGACGTGCAAGACGCACGACGTTCCGTGCGGCTGGTTCGACCAGGACCACTACAGGTCCAACGACGGAGGATAAGATGTCTGAATCGACACGATTTTCGTTGATACACGCGGTCGCGTTACAAAAATACCCGCTACTAAATACACTCGCGCGCATGGATGTCTCAATCGAGCAGACACGCGCGCTTCGAAGGACCGCGGCGATTTTGGCCGCGAACCTCCTTGGACCCCGCCGCCTCGGCCTCTAAATGCTGTAGTAGTAATCCGCCAGCCCTGAAACTTGGTCCATGTCCAGCGAAGGCGCTGCGGTGTCCAAGGGTTTCCCCACGAGTCGCGCTGGTATGCCCACGGCGACTCGGTTGGGGGGAATTTCCTGTAAAACCACCGACCCGGCGCCTATTTTCGAGTTGGCGCCCACCGTGATTGGGCCTAAAATAGTAACCCCCGCGCCGATCACGACGCCGTCGCCTATTTTGGGATGCCGGTCCCCGTCCCGGGTTCCCGTCCCTCCAAGCGTCACTCCGTGCAGAATGGAAACGTTATTCCCCACCACCGCGGTTTCACCGATAACCACCCCGGTGGCGTGATCAAGCATCACGCCTTCCCCGATCACGGCGCCCGGGTGGATGTCCACGTGGAACACTTCCGATATCCGGCTTTGTAGCAGCAGCGCCAAGGGCCCGCGGTTTTCTTTCCACAGCGCATGCGATACCCGGTGCGCTTGTACCGCCTGGAACCCTTTGAAAAATAGAAGAATCTGGAGGTACTTCTCGCACGCGGGATCGCGGTCCATCACGGCTTGCAGATCCGCCTGCGCGCTGCGTACCAAACTCGCGTCTTTGCGGTACGCCGCGGCGAACAACTGCAGCAGCTGCGAATCAAGCAACACGTTGCTTCGCAGTTTGTTCGCCAGCACGAACGCCAGCGCGTCTTCCAGCGAGCGGTGCGCTAACACCGTGGAGAACAAGTAAGACGCGAGCGCGGGTTCTGTTTCGGCATCCGCGCGAGCTTCTTTACACATGGTTTGCCAAATCGCGACGCGATTCACGGGACACGTCTCCCCCGCCGGGTGTGTGGGGTCACCATCGCGGGGGGGGACGCCGTTCGCGACCGAAACGTGCGGTCCGGGCTCGTCCAATCTGTCTACGATCGCCCTTTGGGAGATGGAGACAGCACGCCCCCCGCGTCGCGCCACTCGGTTCACGCCGACGCGTGCTAAGGACGGCGGCGCCGTGACGAAACGTCGCGACACGGCGGCCATATTTCACCGGAAAGCCCGATTGTCAGATCGGCCGTCCCCGGGGCCGTGGAGCTCTCGTGGAACGCCAGACGCGTTCGCGGGTTTGCCTCGGCAGTTACACCCGGATACACGACCGTCAACGAGCGCTCTCGCGCGATCTTCGCCGACCTGCGCCCGCGCCAATGGCTCGGAACGAACCAACCACGATTGACGAATTACGGGTGACGAATGAAAATTGTTGTCAGATAAAAAAACGAGAACGGCAATCAAAAGAATCCCGCAGTCACGCTCGCGTCTACCTTGAACAGTAGATGATCGCCTCCAATCCCGCCCGCCTCTGTCTCTCATCATCATCAGCCACGCACACTCACCGAAACGTTATTTTTTTGTTCGAGAACGAGTCGGACGCCCCCGCCACCACGAACTCGGCGAAACTGGCGTGCTTGGGTTCCCACCCTAAGCGTTCGCGCGTTTTCGGGTTATCCATTCGCTTTCCCACCGACGTGTCATCCGCCGCGAACGCCGGCATCGCGCCTTCGTATTTCGGGCTCCCCAAGCACACGTCCACCATGTCCTTTCTGGAAATGGGAACGCCGTCCGTGGCGAGGAACACCTCACCCCCCTCCGTGCGGCCCTCGAGCTGCGCCACCAGCGCCGCCGCCACCGCGCTCGCGGCGTCTTCGTAGTGCACCAGGTTCACCAACCCGTCGGCGCCTGATTTGAGCTCCGGGGACTTCAGGAAGAACATGTGCGCCCCCCGTGTGGCGTGGTACAGCCCTGATAGACGCACCACGCACCCCCCAGCTTCCAAAACCGCGGCCTCAGCGTTTAACAGCCGGTCCGCTCGCGGGTTCTCGCCGAGCGCGAACTCGGCGGTGAGTTCGTCGCACTGCTCGCCATCCGCCCCGGCGTACACCGCGGTGCTGCTGGTGAACACGAAACTCCCGGTGCGGTCCCACAGCGCGAGCGCGGCTTTTACTTCACCGGCGTAGTCCTCGCTCCCGGAGGGGGGGGCGCTGAACACGACGAAGGGAAACGTGGTCTCGGGAGACGAGTTTGTTTTCAGGCGCGGAGAAACGCCGATGGACTCGAGGCGCTCGTGCGAGGCATCGGTGTTGGTCTGGCCTTTCACGATCGCCGCGGGGAAGAGCTGTGGTGAAAGAGGTGGCAGTAGGTGCGAAAATAAGCGCGGGGTGGTTAGCGAAGGTCAAGACGGCAAAGGCGTGCGGCTCGACACCGAAACGAACACCGAAATCTGAAACGGCGGAAAAGTAAATGCGCCGCGTGGGAAGACCTAGGCCGCGGAGCGGGTCGCGGGTTTTCCACGTACGTTAAGCCACCTCTGGCAAACGAGACTTCCGAGGACGCCGGGGCCTACCACGAGAAGGTCGCGGCGACAGGTTTTCAGCGCGGCAGCCGCGGCGACGATCTGCACGCCGCCCGCGCGCGAGGGACGGACGCCAGATGACTGGCCTCGAGTCCTCCGCGTTTTCCTCGCCACGGGAGACGAAAGCGAGCGCGCTGCGCCGCCGCCGACGGCGTGCCTGCACGCCATCCTGACGTCAGCGGAGCGCGCGGTCGCGAAACCGCAAGTCTGCATGGACGTGCCGGGGTTCGAGAAAAGGCGCGTTGCGACGGTGCCGCAGGCTGTGTTGTGTTGAGGCGCACTGTTAGTTTCTTGAAAGACCCAAAAGTCTTGCCACTTCCAAAAGAGTCTGCGTATGTCACCTCAATCTTGTTGAACGTTCGACACTTCTAAAGTCGCGGCTGACGCCTTGACCTGTCGTCGACCGCTGGCGAGTCAATTCGCCGCAGGCGCGGGGCAGGACGCGTTCAGGATGTCACGCGCCGCGAACAGTGACGAGGTTGGGATGAGCGGCAGAGGCCCAGTCGGGGATGAAGATATTTCCGATAGGATAGACGAGGTTGGTGAGGTTTCCACGCCTTCGAGGGACGACGCGCGGCTTGAGCGAACGATGTCGTTGCCCAAAAGCATACTAGGCGAAACGACACGGGGTGCGGGCCAAGGTGCGAGTCCTTGGAAGTCCGTGAAGTTCGAAGAGGAGCTTCCAGAGGGGTTTCCCGAACGCACGGCGAACGGATTCAAACGTAAAAATCCTGCTCGGGGTGGAGAGGTCAAAGGCATCAACCTGCTGTTCATAGTGCTGGGGTGCGTATGGCTCAGCAGGGTGTTCCACATCCTGACGCAGAGGTTCACGAGTACCTTGGCTGATCGCAGGGAGGAGTTTTGACGGCGAGCCGGGGACGGGAAGATAGGAGAGACAGGAGGGAGATGTAGTCACAGCGATACCGCGTTATTAGTACAACACGTCGTGGTTCATATTACACGTGTCGGGGTTCGGCGATCTACGCCGCCTCGGCTTCCCCTTCCGCGTCTTCCCCTTCCCCAGACTCCGCAGACTCTTCATCCTCGAGCTGTTTCGCCACGAGTGCCTTCGCTACCTGAGTTTCGACGACGATTTCACTCTCCAAAAGTTGGTTCAAAATGGCGTCGGCGGGCGGCTCGGGAGTCGCGAACGCGAGTGCCGCGACGATTTGCGTGTCCGTCACCGTCCCGGCTTCGATCAGGTGTTTCAGGAGCGCGTCCGAAGCAGGCTCGAACGGAGGCTCGGGCTCGGGTTCGGGCACAGGCTCCGTCGCCGCGTCTCCTTTGGCCTCCGCGGGCGCCGCTTCGCCCTCGCCCTCCACGGGCGCCGCTTCGCCCTCGCCCTCCGCGGGCGCCGCTTCGCCCTCGCCCTCCGCGGGTGCCGCTTCGCCCTCGCCCTCCGCAGGTGCCTCCGGCTCGGGCTCCGGCTCGGGCGCCAGCGCCTTCTTGGCTTCGTCCACCTGCTCTTGAGTCAGCGCTGGTTCCGCGGGCTCCTCGCCCTCCGCCACCGGCGGCGCGAGGAGAAGCGTTATCAACCGAAGGGCGTAAGCGTTTTTCGCCTCCTCGTCCTCCAACCCCTCCGCTTGCTCTTTTTCCGTCGTCGCCGCGACTTCCTTCAGCGCGCGCTTGGCTTCCTCGTACTGCTCCCCAGACACCACCGCTTCGGGTGCGACCTCGCCCTCCACGACCTCGGCATCGGAAACCTTCATGAAGATATCCAGCACGGTCTGCGCGATTGCGATTTGTTCCTGCGCCGCCGCCGTCGCCGTCGCCGCCGCCGCCGCCGCCGCCGACGCCACCCGCTCCTTCTCCTCGTCCAGCTCGCGACGCAAGCTCTCCGCGCCCGCCGCCTGCGCCGCGGCGGCGTCCATGAACGCCTTTTTGATGATCTCGTCGACGCACTTCCTGGACGCCGCCGCTTCGGAGCACTCCGCCACGACCTGGTCCTCGAACCACGGGATGAAGTCGGTTTCGATTTCGCGCTGCACCGGGTCGTAAAAGAATCCCGAGTCGTACAACCTGTCGAACACGCTCCCTAAAAGCCCGCTGGTGTACCCCCTGGCGAACGTCTGCGCTGCGACCTTCTCGCGCGTGGCTTTTTCGCGCGCGATGCGTTGCTTTTCCTGTGCGATTCTTCGCTCTCGTTCCTCGGCTTTCCTGCGCTCCGCCGCTTCCATGCGCTGCGTCGCGACGAGCTCAGCGTTTCGAATTTGCTCAAAGTGTTCCTGGTGCGCACGCATCGCCGCGAGTTCCTCCTCCTCCATCACCTCCATCAGGCCTTGTTCCAGGGTCTTGCCCACCAGGACTTCCAAAATCGGCTCCACTTCAAAGTCAAAGTCGAAAAGATCGCCATTTTCAATCTGCGTCTCCACGTCCACGCCGATCTTCATGGGAATGAAAAGCGGCGTGGGCGGCCGATCCATAAACGCGTCCGTCTGCGTCATAACCTCCGCTTCTGGAACCGTGTCCGCGAGCTCCTCCAGAAACGCCTCGGTTTGGATATCCATGTGCCGCCTGCCTTCCACCGGCTCGGGGGTACCCGGGGGGCGGCGACGCGGCGCCCGCGGCAAAGAGCGCGCCGGCAAAGCGCGCTCCGCGGGCGCCGACGCGTACGTGTTCCCTCGAATCACCCGGCGGTCGAACATGATGTTGCTTGGGTAGTTGGCGTACTCAACCTCGGGGGGAGGCTGGGGACGGAACTTGGGCTGTGGGGAGAGAGGGAGGTGACAAGAAAAGAAAAGGTGAGCGAAGAACCCCGGGGGTGTTTGGAAACAGTCTGACTCTTTGATGGGAAGGCAACTTGTGCGTGCCCTAATCAGGCACCACTCCGTTCGGATGTGTGAAGACCGGCATGCGGACGTACCCTCTTCAGCGACCCCCTCATCGCGGGTTCAGCCACGGTGTGCGACTCATCGCGTTTCCTGTGCACGGCCGCCGCCGCCGCGCCTCCGCCCATGCCTGCCGATTAGGTGCGTCTCGGCACAGAGTTCCGCCCGGCCCGCGGGGAAATGAAATGCGTCGCGGTCTCCCAATTCTTTCCCGCAAATGGAAGAAACGCCGTCAAACCGCACGGGTCACGCGACGCGAAACACACAAGTACTCGTCCCTCGCGTCACACGCGTCGCGGGTACGCCTCGTGGTGGAACACGCCCACGCGGTGGCACACGCCCCGGCCGTTGTGGCGGGCCCGGGAAAGCACGCGTGTGGGTTTGCCGTTCCTATTCCGCGTTTGGCAATCGGGCAGTTCCATTTTTGGCCAGCGAAACGCGAGAGACTGCGAGCGTGCTGCCGCGCCCTCCTGCCTCGAATCGCCTCTCAGAACAAATCACGCCTGTCACCGGGAGCCCAAGCGGTGCACTGCAAGCGTTTCCCCGAGATCTGTCGAGGTCACCTCGAGGCGCCCGTCACTTCCACGCGCGCGTTCAACCGCACGGCGTGCCCCCCAGTTGCTTCCGCGCGTTCCGCGCGAGCACGTCGCTTCCCTCCGTCCGCGCGTCTCGTCACCCCCCCCGCCTCGCCACCCCCGGCGTCGAAACGTCGTGCGCCTCGCAAATCTCGCCCTTTTCCCTCGCAACTTCCGATGTCTCTTAAAGTCGCGCACTCCAGTTCCGACCCCGCGCAGCGTCCTTTCGAGTTCGTGGAGTCGCTTCTTTGCAAGGAGAACGTGGAGAAGGGCATCACGGATCACTTCTTCGAGGGCAAGCCCCAGCTTTTCGACAAGTACTGGGACTCGCTAAAGGAGCACGAGCTGCGTTCGTTTTTCCACGACAAGTTCGGCAAAACCGTGCTTCGCGAAAACCGACCATTCTCCTTCGTGGTGTACGGCGCCAGCGGGTACACGGGGAAGCTGGTGCTTGACTACATCTACGAGCACGTCAAGGGCTTGGGCACCGAGGTCACGTTCGCGCTCGCGGGCCGCACGCCGAGCAAGCTCCATGACCGAGTCGCGGAAATCGCGGAGAAGTTCCCGGCCTCGACGTACCGCCCCGAAATCATCCAGGCCGACATCGACGACGCCAAGGCGATTCGCCTTCTTTGTTTAAAAGCGCGGTGCGTGTTGAACGTGGCCGGGCCGTTCATGAACACCAACGCGCATTTGTTGGTCCAGGCGTGTATTGATTTCGACTGCGACTACGTCGACGTGAATGGCGAGGTTCCGTTCACGCACAAGCTGATTCAGCAGCACGACTACGCCAAGAAACAGGGCGTGATCATCGTGCCGAACGCGGCTGGCGCGGGCGGGCTTCCCGATCTCGCCGCGTTTTACGCCGCGAGCGAGCTGCGCAAGAAAACGCTCGCGGACGTGGGGAAAATGCACACGTTCATGCACGGCAACGGCGGCGTGCCGTCCGGTGGTACCCTCGCAACGCGCGCGGCGATGACCAAAGCAATGAGCAAAGTCGCTAAGATCATGGGCGACCCGTTCGCGCTGGGCGGCGCGGTTGGCGATGGGAAGCGCTTGGAGGACAGCGACAAGGTTCTGAACAAAATCGAACACCACGCCGACTTCGACGGCTGGTCCGGGCCTTTCACCTACGCGTTTTACGACACTCGGCTCATTCGCAGAACGAACTGGCTCCTGATGGACCTTGGCGAGGACCCGTACGGCTTGCGGTTCAACTACAGCGAGCACCTGCTGTTCCCGGACGAAGCCAGCGCCAAGGCGGCGGCGAGCGCCAACACGTCGTCGAAAAAGGAGGAGGAAAAGCTGAAAGCGGAGGGCAAGCTTTACGCCCTGGGGCAGGGTTTGGACGACGAAACCCGGGGGAAGCTTTTTTGCGATTACTACGTCAACGTGGAGGCGGAGGACGGGGTGAGTTTGAGGGCGAAAATTTCCGCGGGCGACGGGTACGACGAAACCGCGCGCGTATCGGTGGAAACCGCGCTGCTGCTCAGCACAAAGCGCGATTCCCTGCCCTTCGTGGGCGGCGTGCTGACGCCCGCCGTGGCGGGCGGGCAACTCCTCATCGACGCAGTGAGCGCGACGGGAATTAAATTCGAAGTCCTGCCGGATGACTTCAAGGTGGACTTTGGGAAGGTCACGGAGAGGGTGGCGTGAGAGTCGAGAAGGGGGGAAAGGGCGGTGGCGGTCGCGTCGGGCGCCGCTCGTCTGCACAATCTGTCTGAACAGTAGAGTGTCGTCTGAACAGTCAGACAGTCATCTGTCAAGTCTGACGAAAGATCTCTGGTGGATTTTGGCGCAAATTGGATTTTTTCGCGCTGTTTGCTCATACACAGAGTTTGTAAATCCGTCAAATTTTCGCGCAAACTCTGAACCGAACATTCCTGTGACTCAGCTTTCGAAGTTTTGCCTCCCCCATCCGTCGCTTCCTCGCACTTCACACAGCGCGCGCGACTAAACCCCGCGACGTGCTACCGAGAAGACATCTTACGCGAGTCAAGCGCGGCGGCGTCGTCTCGGCGGACCGTCGTGACTCGCGTACTGACGTCGCTCTCCGCGTTGCGGTAAAACGGCGTATTCTTTCGAAGCGGTGCGTCAGCGCGTCTGTTTTTTTTCTCGCATCAGCGTGCGCGAACAGCGTCTCGGGCTGTCGTAGCTTTGGCCATTCGCGTGTGGAATCGAGTCGGGAGATACACACACGGGTGTGTGTCTTCCTGCCTCGCGTACTGCGCGTGTGGCGACGCGGTTACCCTTCGTGAACGCGGTCCCGAGGAGTCGTGTACAGAGAAATTTACCGGCTTTCACAGCTCGCGACAGCGCGTTTTTCCCGAGTCTCGAGCGCTCGTACTACGCGTACGCGCGGTCCGCACGACCCGTAGCGTGGAATGACTCGCCCGACGACGGCGGCGTGTATGCGCAGTCTCGCGAATCCACGCGATGCACGTTCGTCCCAGCACACACAAAGCGCGACAAGCCCCCACGCGTGTCTGTCGCGCCTACCTGGCCACATGCTGACGCTGACGCTGACGCGCGCACCGGCGATATTTTTTATTCGTCCCGTTTCGTACTCCCCGACACGCTGGCTGAAGCGTTTTTTTGCCTGTTTTTTCTCAAGTCGCTGACCGCCGCGTCCCTTCGTCCCCGTTCGCAGACCGCCGGGAGCCCACGCCGCGAGTCGATTCGCCCCTTAGTTGCAATGTCAACTGCTATAGACGCCGAGAATGATACCGGGAATGATACGAAAATCGCCCGCGATGCGTGGCGCGCGTCTCCCGGCGGGCCGTTTGAGCGGCACGCGCATTGTCAAAGTTCCTCGGGCGAGCACGGACAGACCAGTTCCGGGGAGAACGACCGCGTCGTTTTTCTTGACGACGGCGGGCCGGGCACGAAGCGCGCGCGCATGGACAGTGACGGGAGCGTGAAGACACACGAATCAGCGGTTGATGTGCTGCGGCTTGGCGCACACGGGGAGGCTTTTGGGGCGAGGACTGCGGCGACCAAAACGGCGCTCCGGGCGGGAAGTTCGAAACGACTCGCTTTAAAAAAAAACAGGCCGGGCGCTGTGCACAAAACCAACCCGGGTCAGACCCGGCGAAACGGTGTCCCGCCCGTTGATATCCCCGAAGGACGCATGCGGTGTTCGCGCAACGACGGGAAGAACTGGCGGTGCAGCGAGATGGCCATGCCGGGGCACAAGCACTGCCAGAAACACATGCGGTGGAGCGCGGGCGGTAGGAGCAAGCAGCGCGGGGGCGAGCGCGAGGGCGCGAGTGGCGCGAAGCGCCCGCGGTGGCTCGCGGAGGAAATTGGAAACGCGCACGGCCAAACCCCCCACTCGTTTCCGTCGCACCTCGTGCCCTTCCCCGGAGCGTCAAACCCACTTCTCGCCGCGCCGCTTCTGAACGTCGCCGCGACGGCGCTTGATGAGTTGAGACACAAAGAAGCGGTGTTGCGCGCGATGAGCCAAGGCGTGGCTTCCGCGTTTGGCGCGTTCGGCGGGTTTCCCGGAGCCACGGCGTTTTCCGGGTTTCCCGGCCCGAACAACGCGGGCGCAACGCATCGACCGACGGCGCAGAAAGCCCCGGTTTCCATCGATTCCCTGGGGGGTATCGCGCAAATGCGAAGTGCGCCGGTCGCCGACTTCAGCGCGACGGAGTGCCTCGCGCCCGTTACCAAAACACACGCTTTCGCGCCTCGGTTCGTGGAGTGCGACGTGGAGCTAGTCCCCGCGCCAGTGGGGTCGGGAAGAGGCGCGCAAAATCGTAAAAAAATAGACCTGTCCCTGGTTGCGAACTTCGACGACCTGCATGTCGCGCTCGCAGACGTGGTCGGCGCGGCCCGCCCCGCGGGCGGGCGGTACGACCCGAGCGCGCTTCAAATCGCGTACGTCGGTACGTATTGCGCGTTTCCCAAATCCTGACACACTGTTTACCGATTGTCCAGGGTAATTACTCGTACACATACGAAAGACTGACATTTTTCTTTTATTCATCTCAGACGCAAACGGCGCGCCCGCCGTTTTGGGCGCGGAGCCTTGGGAAACCTGGGTGAGCCGGGTTTCGTTCGTGCAGGCCCGGCTTCTCGCCCCTGGGCTGGTGGACGACACGCAGTCGTCGTCTCCGAAACAAAAAAACTCCCACCACGCCAACGCGCCGAACGCGTTTCACTCGCCGTGGATGGCGCCGCCGACGCCAAGCGCGGCGTACAACCCCTTCGCGGCGATGCTTGGAATGGGCAGCACGGACCCGGGGACGATGGCCATGCTGATGTCGATGTTCATCGCCGCATCGGGGGGAGGGGCGGGGGGCACGGGAAACGCGGATATGAGCAACGCGTTTTCCGCCGCCGCGCTCGCCGCCGCGGCCGGGTTTGCGCTCCCGACGGCGGATGGCCTTCCGCCGACGTGACGGGGCCGGGCTGTTTTTTATACCCGTACTGTATGATTCTTTTCGCCGCGCGCGAGAGCCTCCCCAAAGGGGACCGCGCGTCGCGACGAACGTGTAACACTAAGCAACACAAAGTCGTGGAGATATTACGCCACGCATGCACGGTGAGGAGTGAGGGACGACGACGTCGACCCGAGAGCTGTCAGACTGATTGATTTTTTGACGTATTGTATGATTATTCAGTCACCTATTCATGCTTTCTCTCCTCTTCTTTTCGCCATTCATTTCACGACCCAACCGTCGTCGTTGCGTCACCATCCCGCGAAAACGCGGGTTTGTGCCTTGGCCACGTCGGCACTGCGGATGTGGCCGATTTTAAAATCGCCCTCGCCCCTTTCTAGAAGTATCCAAATACGCTTTATCGCGTCCAGCGCCATTCTATCGTCACATCGGGATCGCCCCGATTGGCGTGGGATGATGGCGTCTTGCTCGACTTTCGCGGGCTCGTCGCTCGCGTTCCATGCGCCGGCGGCGCGTACGCGGCGCACGCGTCGCCCCACCGCGCGTCGTTTCCCCCAAGTCAGTGTGGCTCTCGGGGTGACACCTTTGGGCGTGGACGCGACTTTTAACGGAACCGGCAAAACCGTGCTTATCACCGGCGCGGCGAGTGGCATCGGGCTGGAGGCTGCGAAGCAGATGTGCGCCGCGGGATGCCGGGTGTTGGTCGCGGCTCGGAGCGCGGAGAAGGCCCGGTTGGCGTGCGATGAGGTGACGCGGTACGCTGGAACTGGGGGGGGTGGGGCGGAACCGGTGGTGCTTGATTTGGGGAACCTGGGGAAGGTGCGCCATTTCGCGAGCGATTTCGTGAAACGAGGTGGAAAGTTAGACGCCGTGGTGTGCAACGCGGGCGTCGCGCCTGACCGGGCGGGCAATTCCGTTACGGAAAAGGGCCCACCCAGACGCACACAGGACGGGTTTGAAGAGACCATCGGGGTGAACCATTTTGGGCACTTCGCGCTGGTCACGGACCTTCTTCCGTCGTTGAAAAAAGGCGCGCGCGTCGTCGTGACTTCGTCCTGCGTGCACGACCCCACGTCCGCGGATGGGCGAAACGGTTTAACCCCCACGCTTGGCGATCTTTCCGGGCTTGAACAAGGCCCCGAATTCGCCATGTGCGACGGCTCAACGTTCGACGGGAACAAGGCGTACAAAGACAGCAAGTTGTGCAACGTTTTGTTCGCGCGCGAGCTGTCACGGCGGTTGGCGAGGGACGGCACGGGGATCACGGCGAATGCGTTTTCACCCGGGTTTTGCCCATCCTCCGGGTTGTTTCGGTTGCAAAGCCCCCCGGTGCGGGCGCTGTTGAAGTTCGCGTTCGACCACCCGCCGCTGGCCACCACCATGGAGAACGCCGGGCGGTTCACCACGCAGATGGTGCTCGGGGTGAACACGGGAACGATGACCGGCGCGTACCTGTGCGGGCCGCCGTCGTTTGTCAAGTCGGGCGAGGACGATTTCCCGCTGGGCGGCGGTTTCCTGCGAGGTTTTTTCCAACCCGAGTTCGGAGTTAAACTGCCCAGCGACGAGGCCTTGAACGACGAACTAGGCGCGAAGCTGTGGGAAATCTCAGAGAAGCTCGTGGCGCAGGTCACCGCGAGGGAAGTCCACAGCTCGCGAAGCGTCTCCAACGTCATCACGTTCGCGCCGCCCAGCGCGAAGGAAAAGGAAAATGGTCGAAAAAAAGTCGGCGAAAAGGAAGCGGCGATGAATTGACACGAACATCGTCCGGTGTTTTGTACCAACCCCAAAAAGAACCGGGTTCATCACAACAGTAGTGTAGAGTTAGTATTCAGTATTAATATTGTAACACAATCAGCGAAAGAAAAAACACAGCTCACCGCGAGGTTGGGGACGCCGCCGCCGCGCGTTTCGCCGGCGCGTTCGCGTCGGTTTCCCCGCCCCCCGGCGTTTTCAAAAGAAGCGAGTTTGTCACCACCGCAACCGAGGAAAGCGCCATCGCCGCCCCCGCTGCGGCTGGATTCAAGCTTATTCCGTACTCCGGAAGCAACACCCCCGCGGCGACTGGTACGCCGATCAGGTTGTACGCCAACGCCCAACCAAGGTTTTGACGAATCTTACCAAGCGCGTTTCGCCCGAGCTCAATCGCGTCCGCGGCTTGCCCGACGCCGCCGCCGCGCGAACCGTCCCCCCCCGCGTTCTCTCCCAACAGAACCACCCCAGCCGCCTGCGCCGTGGCTTCCATGCCTCCGCTCACCGCCATTCCCACGTCTGCGGCGCAAAGCGCGGGCGCGTCGTTGATTCCGTCGCCCACCATAGCCACGCCTTTGCCCCCCGCCTCGGCGCGCAGACGCGCGATGAACGCCGCCTTGTCGTTTGGAAGCAACCCGCCAACCGCGAGCGCGTTTGGGCCGGTCAAGCCGATGTCGCGCGCCACCGCGTCCACCGCGGCCTGGCGATCCCCGGAAAGCATCACGACGCGCAGACCCATGGCCTGCAACCGATACACGGACTCAGCAGCACCCGCGCGCGTGCGATCCGCGACCGCCAGGGCGCCCACCACGCCCTCTCCCTCCACGCCCACGCACACCAGGCTGCACGCCGCCGCGGCGGGTCCGCCCAGGGCCTCGGAGTTATTCGCCGCGGCCGCGCCGAGCGCTGCGGCGGCCCCAATGGAACCCGCACCAACCGAGGTTTCCACCCACGAAGGTTCACCCACGAACACGCGTTTGCCCTCCACGATCGCGGAAGCGCCTCGACCTGGAACGGTCTCGGCATCGCTCGCTCTTGGGATTTTCTCCCCCGCCGCCGCCGCCGCCGCCGCAACCGCCACCGCGAGCGGATGCGTGGTCGTCGCCTCCACCGCTGCGGCTAGCCGCAAGATGTCGGCGTTGAATGCGTTGCCGGTGGACGCCACACCCGTCACCCTTGGTTTCCCTTCCGTGATTGTGCCTGTTTTGTCCAACGCCACGACGCCCACGTTCGCCGCCGCTTCGAGGACGTCGCCGCCGCGAAGGAGCAACCCGCGCCGCGCCCCCGCGGACGTCGCGACGAGCACTGCGGTGGGAGTCGCCAGTCCGAGCGCGCACGGGCACGCCACGACGAGTACGTCGGTGGCGAGTTTCAGGGCGCCGAGCGTGGAGCCCGCGCCGTTCGAGGCTTCCAGAAGCGCGCCCGGAAACAAAGCGTCGCCGGCAAAGAACCAAAACGCAAACGTCGACGCGGACGCCGTCATCACGGCGTACACGAAAGGGCCCGCGACCGCGTCTGCGAGGCGCTGCACGGGCGCGGCGCGCGCTTGCGCGTCCGCCACGGTGCGTGCGATTCCGGCGGCGACGCTTCCGTCGCCCGCGACGGTGGCTCGGACGGTCAGGGGACCCTCAAACACGCCGGTACCCGCGGAGACGTCGTCGCCCACGGATTTAGGCACCAGCAGGGGTTCGCCTGTGAGCGTCGCCTCGTCCACCGCGGCCGCGCCCGTCACCACCTTGCCGTCCACGGGAATTACTTCGCCGGGTAGCACGCGCACGAGGTCACCGGCGCGGAGGGCGAGGCGATCCACGATCACGGTCATCGGGTCCTCGTCGTCCTCGGCGTTTTCGCCCGTTTTGTCCGCCACCACGAGTTTCGCGTCCAAGGGCAGCAACGTGGAAAGCGCTCGAAGGTCCGACGCCGCTCGCGCGCGCGCTCGTGATTCAAGCGCGCGCCCGAGAAGAATAAACGCCAGCAACAACACGGGCTCTTCGAAGAAATCGTTGTTCACGGGAACGCCGTACTCGCCAATCGTGGGCGGCGCGAACGCGGCGACGACGGAGAGCGTAAACGCGGCGGTCGCGCCGACGCCCACTAACGAGTTCATGTTTGGCGCACCGTTGGCGAGGGCTTTGAACCCTTCTTTCATGATATTTCGACCCGGACCCAACAGCGCCAGCGCCGCAATGGAACCGCCCACCCAAGGTTGGCCGAGCGCCGTGAGCAACGAGCCGTGCGCGTATTCGTGTAATCCGAAATGATGCAAATGGTGCGTGGTGTGCGTTACCAAACACAACCCCGTGAGCCCCAGGGCTTTGTACAGATCCAACTGCGTGCGTTCCAGCTCTTCTTCACGTCGCGTGTTGGCTTCAATCGCGGCTTCCTCCGCGGCGCGGCCCACGGGTCGCAGCGACATTCGGAATCCTTTCGCTTCAGTCGCCGCTTTTGCGCGTTCCACGGTTTCAAACGCGTCCACGCCGGGTGCGAGCTCCAACGCCGCGGTTGCCGTGACTAGGTTCACCGCCGCGCGTGTCACGCCAGGGTCGGCGTTCAGCACTTTCGACACCGCGGCGGAACACCCGCCGCACCGCATGCCCTCCACGATGAAAAGCAACGTCTCGGGGGTTTCGCGGGATGCCGGTGCCGAGGGGTCGCCGACAGCGGGAGCCTCGTCCGTGGCTACCGAGGAAGCCGCGCGCGCGCGCGTGGAGGCGTGGCGATCCAACACAACGCGTCCGTGCGTATCCCAAGTCGAGCGGCGCCACCGGGGTGTCGACGCCGCGGGGGCTGCGACGCGCGTCGCGAGCGGTTGGATGGCAAATCGAGTCGCACGACCGGCCACGGCGGAGATCGGACGCTGGACCGTGCGCGCGAGGCGGGAGCGCGCCACCGACGCTCCGGCGTGTATCGACCGCATCGCGGGCATGCGAGCGCAGCACAAACCGGCCATCACCCCCGTGAACCGGTGCCGTACCGCAATGCCGAGCTGGTATTACCGAACGGATAATCGGATATCTGCCGCTTGAGAGGAGAATGCCACCTTACTCGCAGCAAAACAATCATGGATGTTTTTTTCGGTTGCGACGGCGCAAGACGTACGCCATCTGTGGAAGAAATTGATGAATAATATTTGCTACTGCTACGCGCACTTGGTGTTCCGCACACTAACACGCACCCGACGTTCCGGGCCTTGATAAATATGACATCCAAGCTACTCAAATACTGCTCATACCGCACATATTTCGCAGACTTTCCCAAACCGCAAACTGCACCACGGCGTACGGTCCGAACCGGGCCCATTGCATTCCGAAGCCTCTAAAGAACCCTTTTGGGCCTTGCCGGCGCATAATATCGGTCGCCGCACCTAGCATCCCCCCCCCGCCTGGGGCGTTGCCGCTCATGATTATGGTCTGCATGTTCGTCGCGGGGGACGTGGTGACCGTGATGGCGAGGCCGGTGACGACGGATGCGGCGAAAACTAACTCCGGCCCCTCACCCCACCCTTGGTTTCGCAACTCAGTTTTCACCACGTCGTACGTCGCCATCTTCGTCGCACCTAACACCGCCGCGCGTGCCACGGTGGTCCCCAAACCTTTGTACAACCCCAAAATCCCATCCCTCGCGACGACTTCTTTGCCGACTTGGAACATGGACGGCGGCGGGAACTGTTTCGAAGCCGCCATCTGGATCATCAGCAAATCCGTAGGCGACGCGATGGCCGCGGCCCCCGCGCCAGCGACGAGGCCGGCGGTTATTTTTTTCCATACCGGCAACTCCTCCTTCCCCTCGCTCGTGTCGAGCGCGACTTTCAACGGCTCGTACAACCCGAACCTCAGCGAGCTGTACGTCGCTTCGCGCAGCGCCGCGGCGGAGAAGCCCCGGTACAAACCGCGAAGTCCCTCGCTTTGCCAAATAGACGCGGTCTGCGCGACCATCCCCAGCGGCACCTCACCGCGCATACCCGCGAGCTGCTGCTGCACCATCGCCGTTCTCGTCCAGTGCACCGTGCCTTGCGCCGCGACGCAGCTCGTGCCCACTAATCCAAAGTTTAAGCCCATCTGAAACGGCGTTTGGCCGTTCGACATCTTCTCGTGGTACCAAGGCGCGATGGGCACGGACGCCTCCAGGGGAGACGGCGCTTCCGCCGACATAGTGACAGGTAACACGCGCGCCGACTGCCCTCCCAAACGAGGCGACGACGCCGCGTCGTGGTGTGCGGAGAACAGCGCGACTTTGACGATCGACTTCAAAACTGTTCTGGTGGCGGCTTCGGCTTTTTGGGAGACTCGGAGTTGTCATCAACAAAATCACTCTCGTAGTCGAGCTTCCGTCATTGCGCGGCGCGTCACGCGACGTCCTCGTTCAGTGAGATGGGCGACCAACAAAATGAGGCGGTGATGCACCAGGTCCAGGCGGAGCTGGCGAATGCGTACGCGCAGGAATTCTTCACGGTACGTTCGGGCGACGCGCGATCGACTTTGCGCGAAACGTGAATCCCCCCACCCACCGTTGCGAAATCTCCCACGCACGATCGGAACCCCTGACGTCCCTGTTCCTCCCTCTTGTCCTCCCTTCGTTTCACACAACGCAGACCGTGCGTGAGAAGTGTTTCGAGAAGTGCGTCCCGAAGCCCGGAACCAGCCTGAGCAGCGGTGAGCAGACCTGTATCGCCAAATGCACCGACCGCTACGTCGACGCCACGAGGGCCATCTCCAACGTCGTGTTGCAGGCGTACTCGCAGGGTCAGGGCGGGGGCATGCAGTGAGAGAAACGCGCCGCGGGGGGTTCAGAACGAGCGTGAAAATACCCATAGATAGTGTATCACTGTGTTTCACGATATCGTTTCGTGTCATTTCGATACTATTAGTTTTACAAGGGACGTCCGAGACGGAACGCGACGACGTTTTTCGCAAAAACAACGACGCTCGCGCGCTCACGGCGCCGCTAAATACAGTTTTTGCCTTCGCTCCACCTCCGTTCTGCACACGGGACAGCGACGCATACGCCGACTGCACTTGCGACACATACACGCGTGTCCGCACGGAATAAGCACCACTTGTACAGGGGCGGACATGCACACGTTGCATTCCGTGGGAAATCCGCCGGTGGCGTCTTTTCCTCGCGTCTCCGTCTCCGGCTCCGGCGCCGGCCCCGTCTCTGTCCCCGGTTTCTCAGCCGCCGCGTCGACGTCGCCGGTCTCACCCTCGCGCACCTCTCCTGGAGCGTCCCGTTCGTTTTCGTCCGGGGTATTCGGACCATCACCCGACGATTCAGCATCTGATTCGTCTCTCTCCGCACCGTCCCTCTCCGCGCCTTCCCCGGCTTCTTCGTCGCTGCGCGCCGACGTCGCCGACGCCGTCTCCGCCCCATCCCCATCCTCTTCGTCGGACGTGGACAGATCGCTCGCCTCGAACTCCCATTCGTTCACGCGGTCCCCGGGCTGAACCACGTCTAGGAGCTCCTCCTGAAGGTCCGCGGTCCTCCGCCTTCGCGAGCGGTCCCACCCGAAAAGCCGCGCCATCGGGAACCACAGGAACCCGCCAAACACAAACGCGCACGCGATTTTCGTCGCGGCGCTGAAATTAAACAAATTAAACGGCGTCTTGTTGCCATCTCCACCACCCACGGAGGTTTCACAAGCGTCGCCTGCCCAGCCGGTGTCACAGCTGCAGTGCCCGTCGGCTACGCACGCGCCTCGTCCGTTGCAGAAATCGAGCGACGCGCACGTCTCGGTGGCGGGCTTGGCGTTGGCGGACACGCACACTTTGCAACATGACAGCGGCGTGACCGGGACGCGCACCACGCCACCACCAGCCGACATGGCGCTGACTTCGTTGTCGAACGAGTAAACAAGCGACCCCGCCTGCTCCACGGACTCGGGGATGTTTTTCGCACCGCATCCCACGGCGTACTGCGAAGTCTGCCGCGTGCACTCGCAGCGCTCGGTTTGAATTTCTTGCCCAGACCGCAACAACAACCGCGGCGCGCAGCACTGCGCGTTTCCTGTGGGGTAGAAGTACCGCTCAGCGTTGGACGCGCTGGGGTTCCCCACAACGTCCTTGGCGAACCCTTGAAGGAACGTGTCACCAGGACAGGTCGGGCCATCCGCGGCGACACCGGCGTCGGATCTCGCGTTTGGCGAGGCGCTCGTCCTGGCGACAGAGGCACGGCAATCCGCGGACACCGCGACGACGTCGTTGGCGGAAAAGTTTTTGTCACCAACGACGCCGGCGATCGCGGCGACGTCAGCTTCCGTGATGCACGGACGACAGCATATCGCACGCGACAACGGAATGTACTCGTCGTGGAGCACGCGGTACTGGCCCGGGGTCTCGAAGCCGGCTACGAAGAAGCCTTGTTTCTTACACTCCAGGGCATCGTGATTTTCATTCAGAGCATCCCTGGGGGGTGGGGGTTGCGTCGGGGGGGCGAGGAGGCGGGGGTGGGGGAGGGTCAGTTTGTCTCGACTGCCGAATCCGAGGGTAAGAAGCGCGTCGCACGCGGTCCCCGGGCGAAGGGCTCGCCCCCGCGGGCTTTCTCCGTTGGATCTGACAAGTTGACAAATTTTGAGGTGAAGCCGCGGCTTCACGTCACGCTACGTACCCTCCGTACGCCTGAAACTCGCAATCACAAAGTGCCAACACGGTAGGAGGGCTCGTCGGGGCGGGCGTGGGGCTGCCGCCGAGTGGACGCGCTGCGTCGGCCACGCCGAGCGCGAGGGCGAAGACCAGCACCGCCCGCAGCATGGCGCCCCGTGCAATGGTTTCACTGGTTTCACTCAAAAACGCGAGACGGTGCAGTTTTTCGAGCGAGGACAAAACGTTTTTCCAAAGGTGTCGGCGGCGTCTTCCCAGACAACGCCGCGCGTGGCCGACCCGTCGCCCTCCGCCGCATGAAGATGCATAATACAGGCGTGAAGAAGTCGTACAAGCCGACCCGGGGAAAAGCTCCCGGGGGTCGTGTGTACGAAGTGGCGCAGGCCATCCTAAACGCCCCCGCCGGGGGCGTGGCGGCGGTGATTCGCGACGCGCTTAACGACAAAGAGGCGCCCATCCGGCGTGACCCGCGAGCGTTCACCATGTTCTCCACGCGCTGCCGCAAAAGCGGCGAGTGGGAGAAGTGCGTGGAGATTTTCGATGCCATGCGCGACCAAGGCGTGGAAACGAACACCATCGTGTACAACGCGACGATGAGCGCGTGTTCCAAGGGTGGGGCGTGGGAACGCGCGTTGGAACTTTTCGACGACATGCCCGGGTTGGGCCATGAAAGGTCCAACATCACGTACAACGTCGCCATGGGAGCGTGCATGCGCGGAGGTGACTGGGAACGCGCGTTGGAACTTTTTGACGCGATGCCTGGCGAAGGCTTGGAGCGCGATGCCGTCAGCGTCAACACGGCGATGGCCGCGGCAGAGGCGGGCGGCGACCAAGACAGGCTGCGCGCGCTCGCCGGCGGCGGCGCCGCGGCCAAGGGAGTCAAGACAGAGGAAAAGCGATCGAAACCGACGAGCGCGGCACAGAAGGAGGATGTGGATGCGGAGGAGGACAAGAAGGGAGAATCCGAGGATGACGACAGCAGCGATGACAGCAGCGATGACGAAGACGACAACGATAAATCAGATTCACAAGACAAGCGCGTTCCTCGCGACGGGCCTAAACTCGCAAAGAAACCGGTTGTCCCTCGCTCGCCTTCGCCGCCGCCCGCGGAGGAGGACCCGGCGACGCGCGAGCGGCATTTGAAAGCTGAGCGACGTGATGCGCGGCGTGAGCGATTCGAGGAGAAACGCCGAGTGAGGAAAGCGGCGAAAAACGCGCGGCCGTGGACGTCGGATGACGCCGGGCCGAGCGTTTCTAAAAAGCCGAAAACAAAGGCGGCGACGCCGGGTGAAGCGACGGCGAAGCGAAAAGAGTGGGGAGGGAACCCGTTAGCGTGGGTGGACGAAGATGAAGGCGTGAAACGACGTAAAAAAGGAAAAGCGGTGGAATCCAGTGATGATGAAGACGACCCGAACGATGACGGTTTGCCGCCCATCACGGGGCCCTCGGTTTTTGAAGCCGAAGAAGCAGAGGCGACGACGCTGATCAACACCGACGACGGCAAGGATGATTTCTGGCAGTTTTAATAACGATGTGCGTTTGAATACAATTAAAGTACGTTCTATCTACTTCTTCTCCTTTTTCGTTTCCTTCGCATCGGTGTCCTTGGAAGCGGCGGCGTCCCCGTCCGCGTTCTTTGCGTCCCCCGGCGAAATGGTTTCAGTCACGAAGTTGTGGTTTGTGTACACGCACGTATCCGCGGCGATCGTCATGGCTTTGAGGCAGATATCGCGCGCGGTCATCCCGGGGATGTCAATCAACGCCCTCGCCGCGGCGACGGCGAACGGCCCACCACTACCTATTCCGATAATGCCCCCTTCCGGCTCAATCACGTCGCCCCCGCCTGTTATTTGGAAGATGTGTTCCGCATCCGCCACGACCATGGTGGCCTCTAGCCTTCGCAGATATTTGTCGTTTCGCCACGCTTTCGCGAGTTCCACCGCCGCGCGTGTGAGTTGCCCTGGGTGTTCTTCGAGTTTCATCTCCAGACGTTCGAACAACGTGAACGCATCCGCGGTGGCGCCCGCGAAACCTCCGATCACCCCGGGTTGTATCCTTCGCACTTTCTTCACATTCGGCTTGACCACTTGGCTTCCCAGCGTGACTTGGCCATCTGCCATCAGGACGACGTCACCATCTTTGCGCACGCACAGAACCGTGGTGGCGCGCGCGGACGAGCTCGTGAACGTCCGAGGCGCCGCCGCACCACCGTGCCGGGCGGCCACGGAGGCCGAGGCGAGTTGACGAGCTACTTGACGAAGCATTGGGGACGTGGTGCGCACTGCAATGGTAATCTATTTGCTACGTGTCCCGTTCGCATCGTCGCTCTCATACTGTTTGCGCGTAGAAATTGTCTGGTGGTCCGAGGAAAAATAATTTGATCCCGAAATCGACGTGCCACGTGACGCGCGCTGTGCAATTTTGGGATGCACGATTGGAAAACGTGTCCGCACACGCGTGACCACGAATGAAGATACTTCCTCCGTATGCGTTCCATGGGTTGTTTCTCACATCGCCTTTTCTACGATTTCCGGAAATCCCCGCAATCTCATGCCATTTTAAAAACGCCGTGACCCCCCCAGCCGCAGGTCACGCCCACCGCCTCCCAAGCGTATACATGAAGGGGTTCTAAAACCTCGGCATGACCCGCTGAAAAGCCCTCGGGTAGTGAACCCACGGGCCTCGGTACCCGGACCGGTCAATCGATCGGTTCATCGGGCTGAGTAGGCGGATGAGTGGCAGAATGACTCGGCGCGGCGAGGCGTACGACTGATGGTTTCATCGGTCGCAAGCTCGAACGCCCCGGGTCAGTTCAGCAACGCGGCTTTCGGGCCTGGCGGCTCTCTTTAGTTCGACTAGAGGTGAGCGCGGAGGAGGAGCTTGTACGAATA